>Ga0257126_1000001_pt1 | contig 226198 bp, 224 predicted proteins | sample SI060_120mmetaG_FD_190151 | JGI IMG/M metagenome (GOLD analysis project Ga0257126, IMG submission 190151) | Marine microbial communities from Saanich Inlet, British Columbia, Canada - SI060_120m | ecosystem: Environmental > Aquatic > Marine > Inlet | place: Canada: British Columbia | collected... | reverse complement strand
GCATCACGCAGACGACCCGCCTCTTCAAACTCAAGATTACGTGCATGCTCATACATCTGTTGCTCCAGCTTTTGCACGCGCTTGATCGCTAATGCTGGCGTTAAACCACCGTACTCAACACTCTCTTTGGCCAGCTCTTTCAGATCACGCTGCTCATGCTCATCATATTTAGAATTTGCACCTTCCATCACATTACTGATTTTTCTCTCGATCCCTTTCGGTGTAACACCATAAATTTTCTCTGGGGAAAAACACGGAAATCTACACGCATGCTGGGATCCTGGTGAGCTTGATTGATCATTCTTGATAAAATAATAGAGAAATAGAACCAACCAATGAGAGGATAAAAAAGAAACACCTGAATCCAACCTGGATGAGGGATAAATTGCTTGATACCGCTACTTGTCACCCTCAAACTGTAACGCATAATAATTAATTCATATTTTACATCAATAGGATCGAATCCATGAATAAAGTCATCTGCACGCTCTTATTTAGTGTCGCACTCATTACAGGCTGCTCAAGTGAACAAGAAAGCAACGTCCTTCGTATTGCTGTCACACCAGCTTCCCCACCGAATCTCTATGAAGAAAATGGAAAGACGACCGGCATGGATCTCGAATTGTTTGAGGGCTTCGCATCAGAACATGGCTACACCCTGAACATCACCGCCTATGATTGGCAAGGCATGCTGGGGGCAGTGATCTCTGGTCAAGCCGATGTGGCCTTCTCCGGCATCTCCATCACGGAAAAGCGCAAAGAGGTCATGGACTTCTCTGAACCATATATGGATAACACATGGAACCTGATCAGCCTCAAGGATCGCAACATTAAGTTTGATGACCTCAATGAGTGGAAGAAGTACACCACGGGCTACCCACGCGGCATGGCTTATACCAACTTCATCAAAACCAAGATGGAGCCGGAAGGTTATTACTCGCTGGATCACGTCAAGCTCTACCCGAGTTACAACGAGGTCTTAACCGATCTCACCAACGGCAACATTGATCTCGCCTTTGTAGAAGGCGGTGTCTCCGCGATTTATAAGAAGAAGATGCCGCTGCAAGACAGCCATATCTTCTCTGGCTTTGACACCTTTGGTTATGCCTTCCCGAAAGGCTCAACACTGCGTGATGAATTCAATGCCTACCTTACCAAGCTTGGCCCAGAAAAATTAGCAGCGATCAAAAGCAAGTGGTTCGACTAAACTTTTATAATTATGCAACTAACCACAACACATGACCTTTCTTGAAATCATCAGCATCCTGGTAAGGGGGGCGGGATTCACTATTCTCGTTACCTTCGCCTGCATCTTAACTGGTCTCTTCAGCGGCCTCCTTGCCGCACTATTGTTTCGGCTCGATATCCGGCCACTGAATTGGCTACTCCATGCCTTCACCTATGCCTTTCGTGGCATACCGTTATTAGTGGTGTTGTTTTTGGTCTTTTTCGGCCTACCCAGCATCGGTTTACCAATACCACCGCTACTGGCGATGATGCTCAGCCTTGGCCTGATTTGTGGTGCCTATCTTTCCGAAGTATTTCGTGGCGCCCTTAAGGCAGTCGACCCGAATGAAATCATGGTGGCACAGTCGATGGGGATGCACCGTATCCAAATCCTGATTTCCATTGAGATCCCACAGATGCTGCGCTTTTCGGCGCCTGGCATGCTCAATGAATTCACCACCGTCCTGAAGTATTCACCTTTCGCCTATACAGTCGGCGTACCTGAGATCCTGAAAGAAGCCACTTCGCTCGCATTGACGACGCTACGCGGCATGGAGATCTATCTTGCTGTCGGCATCCTCTACTTTCTGATTTACAAAATCATGATGGAGATGTTCCTGTGGGTCGAACGTCACTATGCCATCCCTGGCTTCAAACAGATTTGAGTAACTCATGACGCTATTACAGGTACGCAACCTGACCAAAAACTATGATGGCATTGGCATCCTCAACGGTGTCAATTTCAGCCTGCACGAAGGTGAGATTAAAGTCGTTATGGGCCCTTCCGGCTGCGGCAAGACTACTTTGCTGCGTTGCCTCAATCGATTAGTGGAGCCTTCCTCTGGTGAAATAATTTTCGACGATAAAGATATCACTGCAGCTGATGTTGACATCAGGCAAGTGCGGCAGCGCATTGGCTTTGTGTTCCAAAACTTCGCGCTCTATCGCCATCTCAGTGCTCTAGAAAACGTCAAGCTGGGGCTGCGCAAGCTGCGTGGACTCTCTGATGCTGAAGCGACACAACGAGCCATTTATGAACTTAGCCATGTTGAGATGCAAGACCATCAAGACAAATACCCTGCCCACCTTTCTGGCGGACAGCAGCAACGGGTTGCAATTGCGCGAGCGCTGGCGATGGATCCAGCCGTGCTATTCTTCGACGAGCCAACATCCGCACTCGACCCCCTCATGGCACGTGAAATCGCAAATCTTCTGAACCGCCTGCATGCCGAGAAGGTGACCATCCTCTGCGTGACACATGATGTGACCTTAGCCAAAAACCTACCCGGCGATGTGTTGTTCTTGAATCACGGCCGCGTCGAAGCCGAAGCGCCGATCAGTGAGCTTATGCAAAACCACGCCAGCGAAAATGTGCGCGCCTTCTTTGAAGAAAAGGCACCCAACGCATGAGTGAATCATTCGCCTTTTTGAGCGACATGGTCGATTACGGACCACAAATTCTCAACGGTCTCATTAATACCCTCCTACTAGCAGGTACGATCTCAGTCACTGGCTTATTTGCCGGCATCCTTATTTTTCGACTCACGCTGAGCGAAAACAGATTCATTCGCAAAAGCACCGCGAGCTATATCTCGTTCTTTATCGGCACCCCTCTGATCGTACTACTGTTCTTGATGTACTATGGATTGCCACAATGGGGCATCAAGCTTTCACCCTTTGCCATTGCCGCCATTGGCTTCACGCTGAACATTGCAGCCTATAACTCACGCTATCTCAGTGCCGCCTATAACGGCATCGATCAACAGCAACTGATGGCCGCCTCTGCACAAGGCTTTTCTTCCCGACAGATTTTCAGCCTTATCATCTTGCCGCAAACGCTACGACGTGCCATTCCGGGCCTCACCAACCAAGTGGCACTCAACATCAAAGACAGCTCCATTGCCTTCTTGATTCAATACGTTGATTTCTTTGCGCAAATGCAAGAACAGGCCTCTCTGAACTTTCAATACCTCAAGGTCTATGCAGTAACCGGCGCAATCTATCTATTGCTGGTTTCACTGGTGATTTTCGGCAGCAAACGCCTCGAAACCCGCTATGCGATTCCACACTAACCCACAAAAAAATCGGCCAAAGCCGAATTTTGCTTTTGCAGCTGGATGATTACTCAGTGGATAAACGACTTAATATATTGCCGCTCTAAAACGGACAGACGATAGTGACATTAGCAGTTCTAGCGTCATTACCCTCTGAGTTGTCAAACGCCTAAAGATTAGCCACCGCTGACACTCTCATCACCAACATTGCCAAATTTAGACTGCTTACCGCCAATGCTGATTTTAGTATCATCATCGCTATAACGCGAATTGAGGCCAACTCTTTCGCTCGACACGATCCTAGAATAGTAGGCCTACTGATTTACTTAACCCTCTCAACCAGCCTCAGCACTGGCAGTGCCAAAGGCAATCGCCTTTAGTTTTTCGATCGCATCACGCAAACGACCCGCCTCTTCAAACTCGAGATTACGTGCATGCTCATACATCTGTTGCTCCAGCTTTTGCACGCGCTTGATCGCTAATGCTGGCGTTAAACCACCGTACTCAACACTCTCTTCGGCCAGCTCTTTCAGATCACGTTGCTCATGCTCGTCATACTTGGAGTTTGCGCCTTCCATAACATTACTGATCTTTCTCTCGATCCCTTTCGGTGTAATACCATGCTCTTTATTAAAGTCTACTTGCTTCTGCCTTCTGCGGTCGGTCTCTTCCATTGCTCGTTGCATCGAGCCAGTGACCTTATCGGCATAGAGGATCGCCTTACCATTCAAGTTGCGCGCCGCACGCCCAATGGTCTGAATCAAGGAACGGTCGGAGCGGAGAAAGCCTTCTTTGTCGGCATCTAAAATCGCCACCAAAGAAACTTCAGGGATATCTAAGCCTTCTCGTAACAGGTTAATCCCAACCAACACATCGAACACACCCTTTCGCAGGTCTCGCAGGATCTCTACACGCTCAACGGTATCAATATCAGAATGCAAATAACGCACGCGCACACCATGCTCGCCCAAGTAATCGGTTAAGTCTTCTGACATGCGTTTAGTCAGTGTTGTAATCAGTACACGCTCATCCTTTTTCACACGCTCATGGATTTCAGAGAGGACATCATCGACCTGACTGGTCACCGGGCGCACCTCAACGATCGGATCAATCAAGCCAGTTGGTCGCACCACCTGCTCTACTACCTGCGATGATTTCTCAAACTCATGGGCACCGGGGGTCGCTGAGATGTAGATTGTTTGCGGAGAGATATCCTCAAATTCAGCGAACTTTAACGGTCGATTATCCATCGCTGACGGCATTCGAAAACCATAGTTAACCAAGGTCTCTTTGCGTGACCTATCACCCTTATACATACCGCCAAATTGCGGCACTGAAACATGGCTTTCATCGATCAGCATCAAAGCGTTGTCTGGTAGGTAATCTAGGAGACAGGGAGGTGCTTCACCATTGGCACGGCCACTCAGGTAACGGGAATAGTTTTCAATGCCTGAGCAATAGCCCAGTTCTTGTAACATCTCTATATCAAAGCGTGTGCGCTGCTCCAGACGCTGGGCCTCGACCAGCTTATTAGCTGTACGCAGATGATCTAAATGTTCGGTCAGTTCGTCTTTAATCGAATCGATCGCCTCAAGGATGACATCACGTGGCGTTACATAATGTGATTTTGGATAGATCGTGAGCCTCGGGACACGCCGCAGGGTCTCACCTGTCAGCGGGTCAAAATAACTGAGTTGTTCTATCTCTTCATCGAATAATTCAATGCGGATCGCCTCACGCTCAGACTCGGCAGGATGCACATCAATCACATCACCACGCACACGGAAGTTGCCGCGCTTCAACTCGACATCATTGCGCGTGTATTGCAGCTCCACTAGGCGTTGTAGGATTTGGCGCTGATCAGTGATATCACCACGATCTAGGTGCATCACCATGCCTAAGTAAGAACGCGGGTCACCTAGTCCATAGATCGCCGATACGGTAGCAACGATAATCGTATCTTCACGCTCGAATATGGCCTTAGTCGCGGATAATCGCATTTGCTCGATATGATCATTGACCGAAGCATCTTTCTCAATAAAGGTATCACTCGCCGGCACATAGGCCTCAGGCTGGTAATAATCGTAATAAGAAACAAAGTACTCCACCGCGTTACGCGGGAAGAATGCCTTCATCTCACCATAAAGCTGTGCCGCCAAGGTCTTATTCGGTGCCATTAAGATCGCTGGTCGCTGCACTGAGGCGATCACATTGGCGATGGTAAAGGTCTTTCCAGACCCTGTTACGCCTAGCAGTGTCTGGTGCGCTAGGCCATCTTCTAGGCCCTCGATCAACTTCTCAATCGCCTGCGGCTGATCACCTGCAGGCTGAAACGGGGATTCAATCTTAAATTCTTTAGCCATATTCTTATCGATTTCGTAAAAATGCAGTATGATTCCTGCTGCATTGCGGTTTACACAACTTTAGGACACCTAAGTCATTGAACATCAAACTAGCCTCTCGTGTTGGCAGAATCAAACCCTCTCCGACCCTCGCCGTTACAGCTAAGGCTGTTCAACTACGGCAGCAGGGTATCGACGTTATCAATCTCGCCGCTGGTGAGCCTGATTTTGATACGCCAGAGAACATTAAGGCCGCTGCACACCGTGCAATGCAGGCAGGTAAGACCAAATATACACCGGTTGCGGGCACTGCTAGCCTGAAACAAGCCATCATCAACAAGTTTCAGCAAGACAACAAGCTTAGCTACAGTAATAAAGAGATCTTGGTCTCTAATGGTGGTAAACAAAGTTTCTACAATCTGTGCCAAGCACTGATCGATAAAGATGATGAAGTGATCATCCCAGCGCCTTATTGGGTGTCCTATCCTGACATGGTGTTATTGGCTGACGGCACACCGGTCTTCATAAAAGCCGGCCAAGATCAGCAGTTCAAAATTACTGCCGACCAACTCGCGGCGGCTATTACACCACGCACTAAGCTCTTCGTTATTAATAGTCCATCTAACCCGACCGGCGTTTGTTATAACGAGGCTGAATTAGTGGCACTAGCAGAGGTGCTAAAACAGCACCCTCAGGTTTGGATTGCGACCGACGATATGTATGAGCATATCCTCTTCGGCCAGCAAGCGTTCGTTAATATCTTAAACGTCTGCCCAGAACTGAAAGACCGTACCATCGTTATGAATGGTGTTTCTAAGGCCTACTCTATGACCGGCTGGCGTATTGGCTATGCTGCGGGACCGGTAGAAATCATCGGCCCGATGAGTAATATCCAGTCACAGAGCACTTCAAACCCAAGCTCGATCTCACAAGAGGCTGCTGAGGAAGCACTAACTGGGCCACAAGATTTCGTGCAGATGATGTCGAATGACTTTGAGCAACGCCATCACTTTGTTGTCGACGGCTTGAATGCCATTAAGGGCATCCATTGCACCCCTTCACAGGGTACCTTTTACTGCTTTGCTAATATTCAGCAGGCTATCAGTGATCTCGATGGCATCAGCAATGATGTCGAATTTGCGACCTTCCTACTGGAAGAGTGTGGTGTTGCAGTCGTGCCTGGCAGTGCCTTTGGCCTAGAGGGTTATATGCGCATCTCATTTGCTAACTCACGTGATAATCTGACCGCAGCATTAGCAAAATTAAAAGCGGTATTGGGCTAGCGAGATTGGGGCAGTGAAGATCCACGAATAAGATGGGCTAGTTGGTTCAACCAGCAACAGGAACTAACAGGGAAGAAATGGCTCCTCGGGACGGGAATGGCTCCTCGGGACGGGCTCGAACCGCCGGCCTAGTGATTAACAGTCACCCGCTCTACCAACGAATTCCAACAGTCGTACATACTTTCTTGCAAATTAGCAGTTATATTTTCATAACTGAAAGCAGCTGTAAAGGTAAAGAAAAGTCTACGATTTGGTCTACCGTATCCCCTACCCTAATAAACAAGCACACCCCCGGGGGCGTGTGTTGGTTTCTTTCCAATGAATATGGCCACACCTTTCCGTTTGCCAACATATGACTCAATACATAACTGGCCACATTGTCTACTATACTCATGAGCATTCAGTTGAAAACTCAAGCTAATCAGTACGATAAAGGAAGATTTTGGAGGTATAAATAATGGCAATGAGTAGACTCGAATCATCGCCTTCTGTAGGCTAATTAATAGTAGTTTTTAACTAAAAAATTTCGCAAATCAATACCTTGTTCTCGAACAACATTGTCAAACTCAGTATCTAAATTAGGCTGAATATTTCTCATTTGACTAACGTATTTCCCCTTACCTTTTTTATCAAGCAACTCTAAGAAGCCTTTTTCATAGGCTGAGCAAGAATATTGATTACACTCTAACTGCTTAAGCGTACTGTTTTCTTCGTTGATCTTTTTAGGATCAAAGTTAATGGCGCTAGATATATGCGACTTCATTTGTTGCGGTTGCTCTGAAAACAAAATGGTTATCAACCTTCTCAACTTTGCATAGATAGGGGCGTAAACACAATGTAACGCTCTGTCATCAAAAAGAACCACATCACCTTTGTCGAAGCTTATTGTATGATGAGGGACATGCTGCTTCTTTGATTTTAAATATAGTTTTTTCGCACTGCTCACTGGAGAAATTGTACTTGGGAAATATTCTTTTTCACTAAACCCACCCAAATGTGCGCTTTCAGGCCAAGCAGCAGCACGTCCAATATGATTTGAGAATTCATCACCTATATTATGTGAACCAGGAATAATTCTAAAAGCTCCAGTCATCGCAGAAGCTGAACTCAGGTAGACATTCATCTTCAATCTACGCCCAACAGTCGCTGTGTCTCTATGCCAAAGCGAGCCGTGTGCAAATAACGAACCATCAGAACCCCAGTATTGGGCGCCAGACCCGATAGCAGACTCTCCTAATTCGAGAATATTTTTTTCAATAAAAAACTCAGATAGCTCTTGGTCTTTTTCGATGAAACCAGGAATCATCAATACTGATTTTTCCTTAATAGTATTTGACGCTATGTTCTTCCAAGGATCATTAAAGTGCTTGGTATATATTCCATCATATTTTTTCTTAAGAAATTCAACTTCTTTTAAACTGAGAAAGTTCTTAACAACCACGTAACCGAAAGTATTCAGGAAGTTCCTATAGTCATCTGGAAGCTTTGATTTATTGTCTAGTAAATCTTTATATTCAATTCTCATGCTATTTGAACTACTCCTTTATCATGTTATTCAGCTTTTCAAACGAACCATGCACTTATAATATTATTTTCATTATCGTCGGCAAGGAATTGTAGAAATTCTTATAACCTCGTCTAATTTTTTTACGGATAATCAATGGAAAAATAGAAGCGCATGCTTTCACTACCTTATATGAAATCTTTTTCTCGATATCTATGTTGCAAAGAAATACATATCGATCACATAATCGGACATTTTTCCATAATTCTCCATAAAAATCGTCATGATTAGTCTGAGTAAAGTAGCTCAGATTCTCAACTAGCCGTCTTATATCAACCTCAGCATTACTCACCCACTTATTGTAATTATCAATGTGAGTTGGAATTTCTAGTTGTGCATCTTTAATGTCTTGCTCTGTAGGTGCCTGCTGTGAAATGGTACCAGCAAGGCCCAGCTCATCTTCTGTCAAGGTTTTACCAGACTCTTTAAAAGAACCTGTAGGATGCAGGTTTACAACACAACCTGCTAATAAGGCCTCATAAATAATTGCAGACTCTTCAAAAACATGAATGATCTTAGCGCTGCCAAGAATTTGATATAACTCTTCCGATGTTGGTGAATCACCTTGATCACGTGTAATTCTAGTACAACTATTAGCTATTTCTTCAGGGATATCTTTACCAAATACATGAATGTGCTTTTCAGCATAATAGTATGCACCTTCTTTTTCCGTGCGAATAAATTTCTGCATATCCATTCGATTGCAGACTGGAATCGAAACCTGAGTAATAAACTTTGCCTTAGCGTAACTGTTCTGCAGTGACCTAAAAATATTTGCCGAGTAACAAATGATCCCGATATCACATCGATTGTAATCTAGCTGGCTTTCTGAAGGCGTTAAATCACCATCATAATAAAGAATATAACGAATGATATTCTTTATCTTAAATGGATTTCCATCTACCGTTTCAGGATAAATCATCACCGGTATATTAGTTCTATCGTTATCTAAACGTATTAATTCTCTGCGCGATATCACAGGTGTAATTAGACCATTATGACTATGGCTATCAGTGTAACCAAATTTGCCAAAACACTGATGATCTGGAACCATATAAGCAGTCACACCACTACGGTTAAGATAATCACATAATATATGTAATGCCGTAACACCAGCGCTGGCACGTTTGTATGGAGGTGAATTTATAAAAACAACATGGTTGCTTCTTTTTTGGAATAAATCAATCATTACAATCCTTCGCTTATTGCTTATATATCGAGGCTTACCAGCCCAATTAATTAATATTTTTACTCTCAATATTATATTTTAGTAGCTATCTTTAAAAAGCTAGTAACTGATCAACAATATCTAACTGACCTTGGTACTCCGCTCTAAAACAACCTGAAATTCTTTTCTCTTTCATATAAAAAACCTTCAACTATGTCAGCACCATGATCAGAAAAGTATCGCTTATAACTCTCAACATCATACTGGACCGTACTTTAAAACCATTCGGAATGGATAGCTCACCACAGAGCTCTATTGCACGAAGATAAAAATTCAAATTAACGGAAAGTATTCCTGATAATAGTGAAAGTACAGAGGTATGATTACGTTAATCCATTCATTTAGCGCTATCGAACATCAAATGGTACTAATCGCAAAAAGCAATAGATGTAATGCTTAGTAAATCTACAGTATAGATTATTGTTTATCTTTTGCATTATCTATCACTGCTAATCACTACAAACTAAAAGTTCAATCTAATCAGTATGATAAGAAATATTTTGGAGATATAAATGGTGGTATGAGTGGACTCGAACCGCCGCCCCCAGCATTATGGATGCTGTACTCATCCACGCGGCTATGCCTCTAAGTACCAACTAACCTTCTTCTAACGTTGTTGATTAGCGTTGAAGCCTGAGTTCTTGCCAGTACGTTTCAAGGTGTTGAAAGAGAGATGCCGTGCTGTCTTAGCCGCTTCTTTAACTGAGCGTATTTTAAGTGATTGAACAACCCTAGGCTGTCTATAGTGTTGCTGGAGGTCTGTTGGTATTCACTTAGAAAAGTAATAAATACCTTGCTTAAGGAATATGTAGCTAGAATTATGGGACGTTGTGGTTGTCATTTTGGTCTACGATACCTCTTGACAATAGATTAAAAATCTATTCAAGCCAGTATGTTAGACGCTATTTTTGGGAAGAAATTGGCTCCTCGGGACGGGCTCGAACCGCCGACCTAGTGATTAACAGTCACCCGCTCTACCAACTGAGCTACCGAGGAACAAAGGAACTGAGAATGGTACTGATCTAAGGCCTAACGGTCAACTCCAATAAGCACCCGAGGAAGGGTAAAATAGATATTATTCAAAATATTGATTCAACAGAACATTTTATCGGCTGGGAGACTAGCAATCCATTTCCATATTGTGTGATTGATGACTTCCTAAACGAAGAGCTCGCCCATGCATTGAGCAATGAATTTGCTCCTTATAATGATCCATTGTGGCATAGCTATGAAAATCCACTGGAAGATAAGAAAACCACAAACTCTTGGAATCACTTCCAGCCTAATACCTACCGAACCTTAAGTTTCCTTAATTCCCCAACATTTCTTAACCGTCTCTGCCAATTAACAAAGATTAATGTCTTACTAGCAGACCCTGGATTAAATGGCGGTGGATTACATATCCACCAAAGATCCGGCCGCCTAAATCCTCACCTCGATTATTCAATGCATCCTCGGCTGCCTTACCAACGCAAGTTAAATCTATTGATTTACTTGAATCCAAACTGGAAAGAATCTTGGGAAGGTCACCTAAGATTGTTCACCAAGGGCACTCAATCACATCATGGTGAATATGTAAAAAAATATCACCTAAATTTAATCGTGCTGTGCTGTTTGATACCACTATGCAAAGTTGGCATGGCATTGTTAGTCCTATCGATTGCCCAGATACTGAGTACCGCAAAAGCCTAGCCACCTATTACTTAACAATTCCGGAAGAAAACGTCGATAGCCGAGAAAAGGCGTTATTCACCACTACCGCAGAGCAGGCTAATGACCCAGAGATTCAGGCACTAATCAAAGACCGCGCTAACGCTAAGACCGCAGCAGAAACTTACAAAAAATAGACCTGTGAAATAACCATAAAGGGTTTGCTGTTTAAACCCCTTTATGTCGGCCATTAAAAGCCATACTCAACACACAAACATCTAATTCTTTTTAGCCTTCTTGAATTTATACACACCTTTTTTTACTTCATTTCTTAAAGCCCGAGGAACCGATTTTATAATTAGCTTTAATATGGCGAAGATATGCCTTAGCTTTATCTTTTTATGATTTTTAAGAGCTGTTTTTATCATTACATAATCATATGCTGGAGCAGTTACTGCCTTTAACTTTTCAAAGCTCTGAGGTAGAGAGTTTTTTACTTTATCTTGCGTTTTTTCAATGAAGCTAACAAATTGATTTTCAAATTCTTCGATTGTACGCTTATAATTATCTTGCCCTTTAGCCACAGTGCTACGTGCACGCGCAACTTCTTCCTCTGACGCCCCCCATGCATACCCATCCCACCCAAGCTCTTCAAGTGCTAAGGGTTTCTCCAGATAAGGATTAGGCATGAAGATAACAAGGCATCCACAAAGCACAGCCTCAGTTGCAACCGCTGTATTTTCAAAAACATAGAGAACCTCTACACTTCTGAAGATCTCAGCCATTTCTTCAGGTGTTTGAGAATCTTTTTTACCTCTTGTAATCCTTATAGAATCTGCAGGAATACCAAATTCCACCTGCCCGTGATGATCAGTATATTTTCCAACATAGTAAGCACTGCCAGAACGCTGCCTTCCGACATCCTCATAGAAAACATATTGGTCTATTACCGGCATGTGAAGTACTCCTTCACATGATTCACACTGGCTAGCCAAGACATTTGAAAATGCCCAAACCATCTCATTATGATCAAAAAATTTATCACCAGCCAAAAATCCAGGTGTATTTAATACATATCTAACCACACAGTTAGCATCATATGGATTACCTTGAATAACTTCTGGATATATCAGAATAGGCACTAAACCTTGCTTTATATGATCCTTGATCACTACATTAGTTAGAATCGGTGTATTTAAGTTAGATGAAACTTCAGGGCCCTTACACCTATCAATGCATACAATATAGGCACGATAACCTCTAGCACATAGCAAATGGCAGAGTAGATGCAGCACTCGAATTCCAGCCGACGTTTGCACGTAACGTGGGGTAACTATATAGTAGGGATGACTTTCCAGATTAGGTAGTAGCATTTTTTAGAACTCCCATCTAAAAAAATTAGTCCATCTCGACTTGATATTAACAGCGACTATAGCATTGATAAATCAAAGATTAAGTTGACAGCAACTCAGTAAGTTTACTGGGGCTTTTAGCACGAGGTATAGTGCCGTCTTTCACAAACTCTCCATAACCCCATTCCACTAGAATACAGGCCATAGCATTCACACTTGCCGCATGATTATCTTCTGCACGATCACCTATATATGTAGTGATTGATAAATCCAATTGATGTTTTTCTATAATCCTTGATATCAGTTCTGCTTTATTAGACAGACTGGGGTTACTGCTATCTAGCGAGTAGACAGCATTAAAAAACCCTTGCCACTCTAAAAATTTGATTATCTTTTGTGTTGGATCATGTCGCTTATTGGTGGCGATATACAAATCAAATCCGTTCTCTTTTAAAGCCTGCAACATCTGCGGGATACCTGGATAGACAGCGCTTTCACGGTACCCAACTTCATCATAGTCTGATTTAAAAGCACTAGATAGACAATCAACAACAGATTGCTCATCTGTACCTGCTAGATAACTCAATGTTTCTTGTAATGGTGGGCCAACAACCGATGCATCTAAAGCCACTTTAGGGCTCAAATCACAAGATTGAAAAGCACTTCTAAATCCCACTAATATCGCTGATGCAGAATCAATAAGCGTACCATCTAGATCAAAGATAATATTTCTAATCACTGTCATTTTCTAAGGCTCGAATGTTAATACTATTTACAGCATGTTCAATAGCTTCAGCAAGAGTAATTGAAACCTTCAAATCAAGCTCAGCTTTAGCTCTAGAAATATTTGGCACATAACGATTCCGAATGGTTGAAGTGGGCTTAGATAAAACTTTAACTTCTTTATTTGGCGCAACTATATCTCGCACGAGCTCAGCAAGTTGACGAATAGAGACTGCTTGATCTGAACCAAGATTATACGCCTTACCTGTTTGTCCTTTTTCCAACATGACTAACAACCACTGCGCCAAGTCTCTTTGATCAAGATAAGAACGAATAGCCGTACCATCTCCTTTTATAGTCACTTGATTTGACCAGAGTGCATCACGAATAAAATTACCGATGGCAAAATGCACCTCCAGCGGCAGATCTTCTCCGACAAAAGCAAAACAACGCGCAATAATGACTTCTAAGTTAGAACTATCTTGGTATAACGCGCACAAATGCTCCGCAGCTCGTTTAGCGATGCTGTAAGTATTAGCTGCTACCAGTGGATCAGGTATCTGATTAAAATCCTCCGGGATTTCAGCCAAATCTGAGGGCTGCGGTCCATAGACACCGCCTGAACTTGTTAAGAGAAAACGTTTGGCTTTAGTACAAACCGCGTAATCCAATACGTTTTTTGTACCATCTAAAATTTGCTGATAGCGTTCTAATGCCGTTAGTTGTGGTCCTAACGTTGAATCTGTAGCCGCATGCAGCACATGGCTGAATACTCGTCCTTTAGGAAAAGAATTAAGCTCTAAGATATCTCCCGTCACGATCTCAAGCCAGGCAAGGTCTGCAAACTGAGGATAGTTAACTTGGAATGTCTCTGCAGAACGAGTAAGCAAGGTCACACGAGGTACCATTACTCCTTGTCCGGACTGTTTACACCAGTGACGTATTAATGCGCGTCCAAAGAAGCCTGTACCGCCAGTCAAGAAAAGATTCATAGCTTAAATTACCTTAGTCTTCCATTGGATCAATTAGCATATTTTCTGCCAACTCATCTTTTGGCAAAAATGGCGCCAGGTCTTCCAATGATGGAGATACAATCTTACCATCTGGTAACTGTTTAGAGGCTAGCTTAGGTGCAAACTGCACATTCTCATCAATGATGATCTCACATAAGGCTGGCCCATCGACAGCTAGCGTTTCGGCAATAGCAGTTGCCATACTTTGGTGATTATCACAGCGTGAATAGGCCAAACCAAAGGCATTACTTAGTTTCTCAAAGCTTGGAAATGAGACACCTGACTTAGGGCCTGCACCCACCTCCACTCCAGCAAAGAAATTTCTATGCGTCTGAAAAATAGAGACATAACCAGAGTTATTTAAAAGAAATATTTTAATGGGTAGCTGACTATGTACGATCGTTTGCAACTCTTGTAGGTTCATCATAATACTGCCATCACCCGCAAGACAAACCGTTGATTGATTGCCCGAAGATTTACATGCACCAATCGCTGCTGGCAGCTCGTACCCCATCGAGGCACACCCGGAGTTAGTCCACAACCTTTGCCCTAACTTAAGTCGTGCCGCTTGAAAACTGGTCACACAGGCACTACCATTTGCGCTGATTACCACCTGATTTTCAGGTAGCGAATCAAACAAAGCGTACATAAAACAATAAGGATTAACTTGTTCATTCTCGTAATATTCAGGCAACACAATAGGGTATTTTTGCTGCCTTAACTTACACCATTTCAACCATGAGGCATGTTCATTAACAGGTCCCGTATAAGGTGCTGATAATAATAGTGGAATAATATCGGCCAAATCAGCATGTACCGCCATATCTGGAACCACTGTCGGCTTTTGCATTTCCAGCAGATCAACATCAATCCAAATTTTATATGCTGCTCTAGCGAATGATTTCCAATTATAACTCACTTGGCGAATATTCAAACGACTGCCAAGTATTAATAAAAGATCTGCATTTTGCACAGCAAAGTTACCTGAACGATCACCAACTGTTCCTGGACGTCCAACGTAACAAGGATGGTCATCATGCATCACATCATGTGCATTCCATCCGGTGACAACAGGGATGCCCAATCGATCAGCTAACTGCATGAAGGTTTTGTGTTGACCACTCAGACGTACACCGCCGCCTGCAAAGATAACTGGGCGCTCTGCTTCTTGGATTTTCTTGAGAATAAGAGATGCGCTCTCGTTCAAGGCCTCTGATTGCCATGGACTCTCAATGCTTATTGAGTCAAATCCTTGCAGTTCGTCAACTTCAATTTTGGCACCTTGTACATCAATCGGTATATCCAGCCATACCGGACCTGCACGCCCATGTTCCGCCAAATAAAAAGCCTTTTCTAAATGATATCGAATAGTCATCGGATCGGTGACCATTTCACAGTATTTGGTTAATGGTCTTACGATCTCGGTAATATCAATTTCCTGATCACCATATTGCCTTAAAGCTAAACCAGTACTGCGGATAGTCGTTTCATACTTCACCTGACCAGAGATGACGACCATACCAATAGAATCAGTCCAAGCACCATGCACTCCCGTAATAGCATTAGTACTACCGGGTCCAGTAGTTACATTAACCACAGGAAGCCTATTTGAGTGGCGGTAGTAGGCTTCTGCAGCCATAGCACAAGCTTGCTCATGGTGATTAAAGATACATTCCAAGTCAGAGTGACTACCTAAAGAATGATTAAGATGCATCGCACCACCGCCAGTCACCATAAAAACATGCTGCACACCAAGTTCTACGACTTTTTGAGCAACGTAATCAGAGAGTTTCATGATCATATGTAAACCTTGGAATTAATTTTAATATTTATGGTTTCAGGCTTCATCAGCCATTGCCAGAAGGCCATCTAACGTCTCTTCTCCTGTCAGGCTAGCGCAGGGCAACCCCTGCCTAACTGACAGCGTATTTATCACTGGCATCACAAATTTAGCGCGCTTCGCTAGACCACCAGCCAGCAAATAGGTATCCTTCTGATGATCAGGATCGACCAAAGATAAAGCCTCAACATATTGCATGAGCCAGGATTTAGCTATGTTTGCCATCATACTTCTTAAAGAGTAATTCCCTTCCTGAATGCCCGTTACTGCACCACCAGTGCCATTGAATCGCCATGATGCTTCAAACACATTTAGATCAATCGTTTGTTCAGCGTTTAATACTTCTTCGGTTGTTAGACTTGAAAACTGAGACCAAAATATAGCAGTGCCTCCACCAGAAATGGCGCATTCATCAATAAAATCAGCGTATACGTTGAGTGCACGACCTGACGGGATATGTGTGATGGCAGTCAATAAATCATTATTCACACTAAGTCTTAGTTCGAGACTATCAGCGTAAGTATTATGAGCAGCCAATACTTGTGAGCCTGTCCCTAAATTAAGTAGTAGTTCACTTTTCAAAGGAAAGCCAATGCCATGTGCTGCTGCCTGCATATCACCGACGCCGCCAAAGACTTGAAGATCGCGATTACATATCTTGATAGTACCTATCGCTTTACCCGTATTAATAATCCTAGGTAACGTTACTGTTTCGATATCGATGCCTATACTAGAGAACAATTCAGCAGACCACTTTTGCTCTTCAATAGAATAAAGACCAGTGCCAGCAGCTAAAGAAGCGTGAATACCTGGATCAGGCTCACCACCTCTTAGTAGTAACCAATCAGCTAGAGTAAGGATGCGGAATGCAGGGGGAAGTTCATCCTCACGATGGAGATGAGCCAGAGTAACAAAAGGCAAACCTGAGCGGAGTTTCATACCTGCTAGTTTTCGAAACTTTTCAGTCATTCCATTCTGCAAGAGATCTAAGGTAACTTGTTGATCTTGCCCAAGCTTGCTAGCACGTTCGTCACGCCAACTAATATAATTATTTATTGGTCTATTGCTTTTGATGTCTGCAAGTAAAATGCCATGCATTTCGACGCATAGCCAGAGCTGCAATAAATCTGTATGACGCTGCAAAAGATCATCAAGAATAGTTTCTAATGCAGTCCAATAATCTTCTGCTAATATTTCAACTTCACCCTTAGATCCTATAATAGGTGTAGGAGCAGAACATTCCGCAGCATCTAGACTACGGGCTTCAGTGAATGACCAAACAACACACTTGATGCGACTAGCCCCAAAATCAACAAGTAGGACCTTGGTATTCAAGTGCATTTCATCAGAGTATTGCTAAGACTTCATCAACGGCAGATCGCAGTTCCTGTTCGCCTTCAGCATCAAGAGAAAAATCTAAAAAGCGCATCTGACCAATGCGTTCTAATGTGGCAAGTTTTAATACTGTACCTATGGTTTTCTTATCTCGCTTCAGTAAATCTAGCACTCCATCTAAAGCGGTATTCCTGAAAATATCGACTGACTCTACTGGGATAATCTTTTTCCCTAACTGCATCAATCGATTACGTTCGTCTTTCGGTAAAAGCTGTCGACGGTATGAAATTTCATTTTCCACTAATATACCAATAGTTACAGCTGTTCCATGTGGGATTTTGTAGACACTTAAAGCCTCCAAAGCATGCCCAAAACTATGTCCATAGTTCATCGAACGCCTCAGGTCTAATTCAAACTCATCAAACTCTACAACTGCTTTCTTGGCTGACAAAGAACTCGCTGTCATCCGAATAGTAGCTGACATATCGTTATTCAAAAAAGCATCAATCTCTTCCTCAAACACATCAAGAAAGTCTGGGCCGCCCGTGATACTCAGTCGAAACATCTCACCAGCACCAGAAAGCCAATCGTTCCTAGCTAAAGTTGCAAGAAAGCCAGCATCGATAATTATCCGTCTAGGTGCTGAAAAGAGAGCAAGTAGATTTTTTGTTTTTTTATGGTTTAGTGCAGTCTTACCACCGACTGAACTATCACACTGGGCTAACAATGTAGTAGGAACAAATGTCCATGCGATACCACGTTTAAACATATAACAAGCAAAGGCACCCAAATCCTGCAAAATCCCTCCGCCAACTATATAAAGCATAGAAGCCTTAGTCACTTCTTGCTCTTCCATAAACTCTATAATCTCAAGCACAGTATTTATAGACTTTATCTCTTCTGAAGCTTCAATGATAAGCGTTGGTATATCCTTAATAGACTCACTGTCACTTAGATAGTGTTCATAAATATTCTTGTCAATAACAAGCAAAGGGGAGTCCTCTTTCAGCAACTCGACAGAAAGTCGATCTCCTGCACCATCACCCTTATAAAAATCTACTTTATAAGGACAGGGACTAGACTCAACAGTGAATCCATCAGCTGCAGGTCGAGCAAGCGCTGTCAAAACTTCTTCTTGAATCCTGAATTGACTCATTATAATTTCCTTGAATTAATTCTGAAATCCACCAATGGAAAAACCGCCATCAACTACGATGTCTTGCCCATTGATATATTTATTCTTTTTTGAACAAAGAAACTCCGCAACCTCTGCAATATCTTCTGCCGAACCTAATCTTCCTAATGGAATCCCTAAGACTAGCTTAGCGATCGTTTCTTCTGAGTTATTTTGATATGTCATCTTGGTGCCAATATAACCAGGTGATAATGAATTCACCAGAACACCATATGGAGCAAGTTCAATAGCTAGCGTTTTAACGGCTCCATTTAAACCATGTTTGGAAATAACATAGGGTAAGCGTCCACTTCTAGCTAAAAAGCCATACAACGAGGAGATAACAAGCACACGCCCACAACCCTTATTCTTCCAATAAGGCAGACAGTTTCGAGCCACTTCAAGAAAACCGAAGAGATTAGCCTCGATGGAATGTCTCAAATCCTCATCATTAGTCTGCTCAAATAGCCCTAGATTATTAAACCCAGCTGAGTGGACAAGAATATCGAACTCTGGTTTGTTAATCTCAAAATAGCGCTTTATTTGATCCGTAGATGTAAGATCGAAATCATCCCTACCTACAGCATCCACCTCACATGATTGTGACTGTAATTTGGTTACTATGGCTTGTCCAATATCACCTTTCCCACCTAGAATTAAAGCGCGCATTAGATACCTTTATTAAAGTCCACGCTCAAGAATAAGGCTCTTAAGCTTCTGATTTTCATTATAAGGTCCATCAATATCATTAATAGTTAATGCTTCGTCAGCCTTCAGGCCCTTCATTAATTTTTCGCCATTTATAATTTCACGGCAAGATAACTGGCCTTTTCTCAATGGGACTGCGAGATAAAAATCTTTCGCCAAACTATCTTTAGTTAATACATATCCTGGCTCTAAATCACATCGCGCATAGACACCTCTAACCAATGCATCTAAGTATTTACTTTCTTTAGTTGAAATTACACGGCGTGAATTTCCTTGACTACCACACATTTCCCGCGCTTTATGGAATGCCTTAAACCAATCATCACATTGCTCTGGTAGAGAACAATATGAAGAAACAGGGACATCTTCATAATCGATATCGATATGTCGCTCCCAAGTTCTAGCGCCTTTACCATATGAAATCATCATCGATGAATGCCAGTCATGGTATTCGTGGCTTGATAAACCAACCACATGATTAGGGTAGCGATTTTTTATGTAGTCAATCTGATCTAATTCCAGCTCATCATCTTCTGATGGATAAAGTGAGACGCAATGATTAATAGCCAGTGGTATATCTCTTTTTTCAAAAAACCTGACTACATCATCCAAATCTTTCTCTGACGCCCCACCAGTTGAAATAATAGTTGGCTTTCTGGTGCTTGCGATTTTCTCAATCAAAACCCAGTCATTAATATCAGAACTAGCTATTTTAATAATAGGCATTTCAAATGCAACACACAAATCGACCGAGGCTTCATCAAACGGCGTAGCCATTGGAATACAACCTAACTTCTTAACTTCTTCAACCATAGTAGTAAATTGATCTTTACTTAACTTAGTCGCTTCTGTTTTCTTGATATAACGATTTTCCTCATCTCCTTTAAACTCATGATGAATAAAATCATCAACATCACGAAATTGGAGTTTAATTGCAGCCTTCACGTTGTTGAACCGAACAACTGACGCATAATCATGAATAATCTTCATGCCTCGATCCAAACTACCCCAATGGTTATTTGCTAGCTCAAGAACAAATAAATTCTCAAATATTCCTTTATCTTTTTGTGAAACATTACTCATTGTATTACCTCTATATACCAAATCAAAAATTAACACCAAGAAACGTTTCAATTTTCTGCACTGAATAATCCAGCATTTCTTCTGTTAATGCTGGCTGAAGTCCTATCCAAAACGTATTATTCATAACAACGTCTGAATTATTTAAATCTCCTGACACTCTAAAAGCTCTACCTATCATATAAGGCTGACGTGTGAGGTTGCCCGCAAATAATAATCGTGTCCCTACTTTTTCTTGATCAAGGTACTTGACGAGATCATTTCGAGTAACACCAGAGGTATCTCGCAGTGTAATGGGGAAACCAAACCATGAAGGATCAGAATTCTCAGTTACTTGCGGCAGAATCAAAAACTCTTCACAACTTTTCAATCGTTCTTTTAGAAATTTAAAATTGTCTTTGCGTTTTTGGATGAATGCTGGCGCTTTTTCAAGCTGAGCTAAACCACAGGCTGCCTGCATATCTGTAATTTTAAGGTTATACCCAAGGTGACTATAGGTATATTTATGATCATAGCCCTCGGGCAGATTACCTAGTTTCCAGCAGTAACGTTTATTACAAGTATTATCTTTCCCAGATGGGCAGTAACAATCACGGCCCCAATCGCGAAAACTCTCGGCAATTAGTCTCAGTTCATCATTATTAGTGAATACAGCCCCACCCTCACCCATAGTAATATGGTGTGCTGGATAGAAACTCAATGTCCCGATATCACCAAATGTACCAACCATCTGACCGTTGTAAGTGGTGCCTAAAGCGTCACAACAATCTTCGACTAACCATAAGTCATACTTTTTACACAGTGCGGTTATAACCTCAAGGTTAAAAGGATTGCCCAAGGTGTGCGCTAACATAATCGCCTTAGTCTTTGGCGTTATTGCTGCCTCAACTTTGCTAGCATCAATGTTATATGTTTCTAGTTCGACATCAACAAAAACAGGTATAGCACCGTATTGTAAAATTGGATTGACGGTTGTTGGGAATCCAGCAGCCACTCCAATTACCTCATCTCCAGGCATAATGGCACGATCCCCTAGCTTTGGACTGGTCAGTGTATTAAACGCTACTAAATTAGCTGATGATCCAGAATTAACAGTTATCAGGTGTTTTACGCCAATAAAACTCGCTAATTTTTCCTCAAACAAATCATTGAAACGACCTGTTGTTAACCAGCCATCAAGCGACGCTTCAACCATCAGCTTTATTTCGGAGGCATCCAGTAATTTGCCTGAAGGTGGAATAACCGATTCCCCAGGAATGAACTCTTTCGGTGCTAACGTTTGATTCGCATACTTTTCTACAAGGATCGCAATATCTTCACGCAATGATTCAATATTTTCTTTTTCCATAATCTTTTAAATAATATCCTGATAATAATTAATTTGTTGCAGTGAGATCTCTCTCGCATCAGCCCCAGACCTGTAAGCCTTTGACCAATCAATAATCAAGTTAAGACTGTCATCTAATGCCAATATAGGTTCCCAACCCAGCAGAGCTTTTGCTTTTGAAATATCTAGCTTTAGATGACTTGCCTCATGCGGATGGGCACCTTTAGGCGCATCCCATTTCGCCTCATCCCCCCAACGAATTGCCATTTGCTCAACAATCCATTGCACTGGTTTTGCATCTGCATCACTTGGGCCAAAATTCCATGCATCAGCATAGGAGGAACCATCCTCAAACAGTCTCTCAGCTAACATTAAGTATCCACGCAAAGGTTCAAGCACATGCTGCCATGGCCTTATAGCATCTGGATTACGAATTACTGCTGCATTACTCTGATCAAAGGCTGCGATAACGTCCGGAATCAATCGATCCAAGGCCCAATCACCACCACCAATAACATTACCCGCTCTTGCGGTTGCAATTCCGACTCCATGCTCAGCATGTTTTTCTGAATTAAAATACGACGATCGATAAGCTGCAGTCAGTAACTCACTACAGCCTTTACTGCTGCTGTAAGGATCATAGCCTCCCATCGCCTCGTCTTCTCGATAGCCCCAATGCCACTCTCTGTTCTGATAGCATTTATCAGTAGTCACATTAACAACAGCTCTTACTGAGGATGTTTTTCGAACGGCTTCAAAGAGGTGAACAGAGCCCATAACATTTGTGCTATAGGTCTCAACAGGATTTTCATACGAATAGCGAACCAACGGTTGCGCTGCCATGTGAATAACAACTTCTGGGCTTGCCTTTTGCATGGCTTGCAAAATTGAATCGGCATCACGAATATCACCTTCGATCGAGTTCATATCATTAGCAACTTTCGCCTGCTCAAACAAACTAGGATCAGTCGGCGCTTTTAGTGCATAGCCTGTGACATCTGCACCTAAAGCCTGCAGCCAAAGACAAAGCCAACTACCTTTGAAGCCAGTGTGCCCCGTGATAAAGACTCGTCTACCCCGCCAGAAACTTGCTTTCACTACCACATTTTCCAAGGCGCTTTATTTCCTAACCAAAGACTTTCGAGATTGTTTTTATCTCTAAGCGTATCCATAGGCTGCCAGAAACCATGATGAAAGAAGGCATGAAGTTGGCCATTCTTAGCAAGGCTTTCTAGTGGCCCGGCCTCCCAAATCGTCTCATCTTTTTCAATTAGATCGAGTACTTTTGGATTAAGAACAAAAAAACCACCATTAATCCAACCTCCATCACCTTGAGGCTTTTCAATAAATTCATTAATCTTAGTGCCATCTATGCTCAACGCACCAAATCGACCTGGGGGCTGTACTGCAGTCATAGTCGCAAGCTCGCCATGAGATTGATGAAGCTCAATAGCAGCACTAATATCAATGTCGCCAACACCATCACCATAGGTCATGCAAAAATCCTCACTTCCCACATAATCTCTTATACGCGCCAGACGCCCACCAGTTTGCGTAGCCTCACCAGTATCTACTAACGTAATTTTCCAAGGCTCTACTTTTTTATGATGCACTTCCATCTGATTATTCTGCATATCGATGGTCACATCTGACATATGTAAAAAATAATTCGCAAAATATTCTTTGATGATGTAACCCTTATAACCACAGCAAATCACAAACTCATTAATTCCATGAGCAGAATATATTTTCATTATATGCCAGAGAATAGGATAACCACCGATTTCCACCATGGGCTTAGGTTTAATCGCTGTTTCTTCAGCAAGTCGAGTACCAAGTCCACCAGCTAATATTACCGCTTTCATAATTCTTCTCCGCCGCCACTGGCGACAAATGCATCTTTAAAAAATTGTTTTGCTGGATGTCCCATCGCTCTCATTTTCTGCTCACTAGCATCGATCATTTCAGGCGAACCACAGGCATATAGAGCAATATCTGAAAGCATTTGCTCGTTATGAGATAAAAATACGTCTTGAATATACCCAGACTCAAATAATGAGTCTTCATCCTCTCTTGATACACATCTAGTCAACTTAATACTACTAACATCTCTTAACCCTAGATCAAAAAAATCATCTCGGTAGCGATTACCCCATATTACTTGCACTTCATCCATTTTATTATCAACACCTAATAGTCGTGCTTCCAACATTGCTCTAATTGGCGCAATTCCAGTACCTGTTGCAAAGAAAACTAATTGACTTGCTAATTTTTCACGCAGAAAAAAAGTCCCATAGGGACCTTTAATTCTAAGCAGATCATTTTCTTTTGCTTGATCAAACCAATATTCGCTATAACGGCCACCAGATACACGCTTAATGATCAGAGTGATTTCGCCATCTTTTCTAGGCGCATTCGCTATAGAATAACTACGACTCAACCCAAATAGCAGAACATCAACATACTGGCCAGGATAAAATTCAAGATTACTACTTGGCGGCAAACGTAAAGTCACCTCGAGAATGTCTTTAGCTAGCAAACGTAAACCATCTATACGTGCTGGATATACTTTGACTGCAGGCACAGGATAATCTAAGACATCTTCACAAAAAAGCTCTAGCGCGCTTAACGGAGTGCGTGCGCAACTTAAGATCCAGCCTTCTTCACGCTCTTTCTCATTCAGACCGAGTTCAGGTGCAATTAATCTCGTTTCCCCATTCAAAATCTTACAACGACAAGAATTACAACGCCCTGATTTACAGCTATGCGCTATGTAAACATTATTGCTTAAACCACTGTCAAGGATCGTTTCTGTCTCAAGACCTTCATAAGTCAGATTATTCACAGTGATTTCATACATTTACTACACCTTAAATTTTTACCCCCTAGTGCAAAGTAAACACCCTTTAGAGCTTTATATTTCACTAATATAATACGATATTAAACAATATTGGTTAATTTCTCCAATGAAATTTCGTTTCTATTCTTACTCAAAGCAGTCTGTTAAAATATAAGCTATAAATTTATGATTCACGTAGAACCTCACATACTTAAAGCATTCAGCCAGATGAAAAACCTTCTTATTTTCTCTAGTTATTCGGCAGACAATTCGCTGCCGCCTTATGTCTTACATTTACTCAAAAACATACAAGATAACTGCGAGATCACTAAAACCATATTTGTTTGGACCGGAACAGAACTATCTCATCTAACACATGAAGCCTTGAGAGCGAGCAACACTGAGATTATTATACGTGAAAACATTGGCTTTGATTTTGCTTCATACAAGCATGCCTTAGCTCATGAGAACCCTCAAGAATCAGACTATGATGGGATATTTTTTGCCAATGATAGTGTTTACGGTCCCTTTAATAACTTAAAGATGGCGGTAGCAGGCTATGAACTATTCGATATTTGGGGTATGACTGATAGTTGGCAACATAATTATCATTTGCAAACCTATTTCTTCTATATTAGAAATACTGCATTCCAAGAAATTCGATCATTCTTCCATCAATACAAAACTTACACGCGTCACTCAGATATCGTCACATATGGAGAAATGAAGCTAAGTGAGTGGTTTTTAAATCATGGGAAAAAATTAGGATGCAAATTCACAGCAGAAAAGATTATTGCGCGTCATTTAAGTGATAAACCAATTTTAAGATTGATCACTACCCTAAAATCCATCTCTTTACCCTTCAAAAAATCTAAGAGAGCATTTTTAGACTTTAGCCCCACGAAGAGACTATGGAAAATCTGTCTGCAAGAAGGATCACCCTTCATTAAACGCAAACTATTAGTTGAGAAGAAAAACTATAAGCACCATAAGGAAGAATGGATGCAAGTGATACACTCCGAGTATGAAGTAGCGACACAACTTGCATACGAATCCGTGACCATCGAGCGCGCAAGAAAAGCCGAATAGGTATTTCAAGATCAAATGCTTGCTCTATCTCAGCTAAAGAGAGACAGCGATTTTAGTGCAAGCCATCCTAGTCGTATAATCATTACTAGATACAGCCTGCATAAACTCATCCAGTCATGATCCTGCCCTTCTCGTTGAATTGTCTAAACTAAAATACTGAGCGAGCCAATTCAGGATAAAACTACCACCAATAGCACCAGCAGTGACTATAATGCTCAATGCAAAAACTTCATTTATAGTTTAATAGTAAGACATCCTAGCAAGCGCCATCTCAAATAGTCAGATGATTCACATGAGCTTATCAAGTAGTGCTTATTTCAAACAATCCATTTCTGTTAAGTACGTTTTAAATGCAGCACCCACTTCAGAGTGCTTTAAGCCATACTCCAAAGTAGCCTGTAAGTACCCTAATTTACTACCACAATCATAACGCCGCCCTTCAAACTCATAAGCATAGACCGATTCCTGTTGCAGTTGTTTTGCAATCGCATCGGTTAGTTGAATCTCACCACCTGAACCCGACTGCGTCTCTTCCAACATCTGAAAAATCGAGCCCTCTAAAATATAGCGACCCACTACTGCTACATTCGAGGGTGCATCTTCTGGCTTTGGTTTTTCCACTAACCCAGATAGCTTCCATAAGCGATCTTCAGTATTTTGACCTGCAACCACGCCGTAATTCTTTACGTCTTCCAATGGCACTTTTTGTACTCCGATGACACCACTCTGCTCTTTTTCATACACTTCAACCATCTGCCTTAAACAACTCTTACTACCACCATCGATAAGATCATCTGCGAGAATAACGGCAAAAGGCTCATCGCCGACTACTGACTTACTACATAAAACAGCATGTCCTAGACCCAAGGCTTCGGACTGACGAATATAAACGCATGAAACTTCTGGTGGTAATATGTGTTGCACTTCAGCTAGCTGGTCTAACTTACCGCTGGCTTCCAATTCAGCTTCAAGCTCATACGCTTTATCGAAGTGATCAGGGATTGCACGTTTGTTACGGCCGATGATAAAGATCAGGGTATCAATGCCTGCATCTACTGCTTCTTCCGCCGCATATTGAATCAAGGGCTTATCGACGATGGGCAGCATTTCTTTTGGATTAGCTTTGGTTGCAGGTAAAAATCGCGTACCCAATCCTGCTACTGGAAAGACCGCTTTACGAACTTTTTTCATGGCTACTGGACTCAAATATTTATTAGTAATAATCAGCTTAACAATTTGATATGAACTATATATGAATCCCTTAAAAATAGCAGGATTTAGAGTTAAACCCTGCTATTCAAAGGCCTGAATTATCTGGCTTAATTACTCGATAATCGTCTCTAATACAATCAAGTCTTTATTCAGCTCTAATGTCGAAACACCAATACCGCGCACCTGTAACAACTGCTCTATACCTTGATATTCACCATGCTCTTCACGGTAATCAACAATAGCCTGAGCCTTCACCATACCAATCTGTTGAAGATTTTCGGCAATCTCTTCAACGTTAGCTTGATTGATATTAATCAGCTGGGCTTGAATACTGACAGCCCCCAAACAGAGGGCTAAACATAGTAGTAAGGTTTTACCTATTCTCATCATCATTCTCCGAAGTTGTCGATCGAAAGATAGAAAGTGAGCCTTCCGGCTCAAGACAAGAACAGTCTAGATAGAGTGAAACTAATGAGTAAGACGCAACAGTGCGTTATGCACTGGTGAACGCGGTATAGAACTTCATTAATGCAGCTTGTGGATCTTGCGAACGTGTAATCGGCCTACCAACAACGATATGCGACACGCCAACCGCTTGCGCTTGTTCCGGCGTAAAGATGCGATGTTGATCATCTTTGGCATCCTCTGGCAGACGTATACCTGGCGTCACGGTTAAAAATCCAGGCTTATTCTGAGCGCGAATGGCAGTCACTTCTTGTGCCGAACATACCACCCCATCACAACCATGATCAGCAGCCATCGTCGCCCAGTGATCAACCACTTCTGGAATCTTTCCAGCGACACCAATCTGATGTAGCGTTTCCTGATCCATTGAGGTCAGCACGGTCACCGCGATCAGCAATGGCGCTGGGGCAGTAACTTGACGGTCTAAGGCCTCACGTGCGGCTGCAATCATCTTTGGCCCGCCTGAGGCATGAATATTAACCATCCAGACACCCAGCTCGCTAGCAGCCGCACAGGCGCTGGCCACCGTATTTGGAATATCATGGAATTTGAGGTCTAGAAAAACACGAAACCCCTGTGCAACCAAGGCTTCAACCAAGGCTGGGCCCGCTGCAACAAAGAGTTCAAAACCGACCTTTAAGGCACAGTACTTGGGGTCAAGTTGACGGACAAAGGCAAGCCCTGACTCTGCATCAGCAAAATCTAAAGCAACAATGACATAATGATCTTTGGGGAGAGAACTATCTGACATCTGAACTGGCGTTTCCTAGAATTAAAACCGTCCAGTTAGCATGAATTAGCTTGGATCTTTCTTCAAGCCGTTATTGACGCGTTCGCGCAATTCTTTACCTGGCTTAAAATGTGGCACATATTTTTCGGTAAGCGTGACATTCTCGCCACTCTTTGGATTGCGCCCAATACGGGGTGGACGAAAGTGCAGTGAAAAACTACCGAATCCACGGATTTCGATACGCTCTCCCGATGAAAGCGCATGACTCATTTGCTCAATCATGCTTTTCACCGAAAGTTCGATATCTTTATGCTGCAGGTGCCCCTGCTTCTGAGCGATTTTCTCGATTAATTCTGATTTGGTAATCACGTTGCTCATTGAGCACATTCCTTAAACGATAGTTCGCTATGCATGGACTTTAAGAATCGTCGCCCATCTGTTCTTTCAAGATGTCGCCGAGAGAAGTTGAAGCACCATCGGAATTAGAATAATCCGACAATACCGCTTGTTCTTCTTGCATTTCCTTGGCTTTAATCGACAGACCGATAGTACGGGTCTTACGATCAACACCAATGAACTTAGCCTCAACAGCATCACCAACTTTAAGCACAGTGCTTAGATCTTCGATCTTCTCACGTGCATATTCAGTCGCTTTTAGGACACCTTCAATACCTTCACCAAGGTCGATGATGGCCGCACGTGCGTCAACTTCTTTAACGGTACCGTCAAGGATGTTGCCTTTCGAATTGCCAGCCATGAACTCAGACAGAGGATCTTGATCTAACTGCTTAATACCGAGTGAAATACGCTCGCGCTCAGCGTCAACAGCCAATACGACTGCTTCAACTTCATCACCCTTCTTAAAGTTACGAATAGCATCTTCGCCAGTATCGCTCCAAGAGATATCAGACAAGTGAACCAGACCATCAATACCACCATCTAGGCCGATAAACACACCGAAGTCGGTGATTGACTTGATCTGACCACTAACCTTAGCGCCCTTATCATGCATAGCAGCAAACTCGTCCCAAGGGTTCGATTTGCACTGCTTGATGCCAAGAGAAATACGACGACGTTCTTCGTCAATATCTAGCACCATGACTTCGACTTCATCACCGAGAGCCACAATCTTCGCTGGGTTGATGTTCTTGCTAGTCCAGTCCATTTCTGAGACGTGAACCAAACCTTCAACACCATCTTCGATCTCAACAAAGCAACCGTAGTCAGCAATGTTAGTAACCTTACCAAAGACACGTGCACCTTCAGGGAAGCGACGAACCAAATCAGCCCATGGGTCTGATCCTAATTGCTTCAAGCCAAGAGATACGCGGGTCTTCTCTTTATCAAACTTAAGTACTTTAACTTCGATCTCATCACCGATAGATACGATCTCAGAAGGATGCTTAACGCGCTTCCAAGCCATGTCAGTAATATGTAGTAGACCGTCGACGCCACCTAAGTCTAAGAACGCACCGTAATCGGTTAGGTTCTTCACGATACCCTTAACGACACTGCCGTCTTGTAGGGTTTCGAGCAATGTCTCACGCTCAGCGCTGTATTCAGTCTCAACTATAGCACGACGTGATACGACGACGTTGTTGCGACGTTGATCTAACTTAATAACCTTAAATTCGAGTTCCTTACCTTCTAGGTAAGTCGTGTCACGCACTGGGCGTACATCAACTAATGAACCAGGAAGGAATGCGCGAATATCTGGCAATTCAACGGTGAAGCCACCCTTGACCTTGCCAGTGATAATGCCAGTAACCGAATCACCTGATTCGTGGATGCGCTCTAATTCACCCCATGCCTTAGCACGTCTAGCCTTCTCGCGAGATAATTTGGTTTCTCCATAGCCATCTTCAACAGACTCCAGCGCAACTTCTACGATGTCACCAACATTTACATTGGTCTCACCACGCTCGTTCTTGAATTGGTCAATGGGAATAACGCCTTCAGATTTTAAGCCGGCGTTAACGACAACAACGTCGTTTCGGATTTCAACAACAACACCATCGATAATGGTGCCGGATTCCATATTTAGACTGGAAAAACTTTCTTCCAGTAGTTCAGCGAAAGATTCACTCATAATTTAAGTTAGTTTAAAGATAAAATGTTACGTTAATCGAAGATTGATTCTCTACGGAAAGACAGCCCTTTCAGTATCGTTTTAATCACGTTCATTTATATGTTTCTGAACGCTTGCAACGACCATTTGAAAGACCTCTTTTTCCGATAATTCTGAGGAATCAATCACCCAAGCATCATCAGCTTCTCGCAGCGGTGCCGTAGCACGCGTTCGATCACGTAAATCACGTTCACGAATGCTGGCGAAAAGGGCGTCAAAACTAGCACTAAGCCCTTGATTAATCAACTGCTTATATCTCCTCTGCGCGCGTTCTTCACAACTCGCATCCAAAAAGATCTTAAAACTGGCTTGAGTGAAAACCACTGTCCCCATATCTCGGCCATCGGCAACCAAACCAGGTGCCCGTTGAAAGCTGTGCTGTAACGCCAAAAGTTGCGCCCTAACTGGCGCTAGACTGGCGATTTTAGAGGCCATTGCGGAACAGGCTTCGGTCCGTAAAAGGGCCTCAACGTTGTTACCGCCGACAAAGGTGGCATAGCCCTCAGTCGCTGGAAATTCCAGATCTAAACTGGCGGCAAGCGCGGTCAGCCGCACTTCATCCTCGGCAGACACGTCTTTTGCCAAGGCATCCACCGCTAATGCGCGATAAACCGCACCACTATCAAGGTAATGCAGGCCAAAATGCCGCGCTAAATTTTTAGACAAACTGCCTTTACCGACGCCAGCAGGGCCATCGATAGTGATCGTTAGTGGCTTAGACTCACTCACAGACTTCAATACTCAAGCCGGCAGCGCTCGCTAAACGGACAAAATCAGGGAATGAGGTTGCGACATTGGCACAATCCAGAATCTCAACCGGCTCTTGCGCTGCCAGCGAGGCCACCGTAAAGGCCATAGCGATCCGATGATCACTACCACTATCGATACAGCCACCGCCGATACGGCCACCGACGATAGATAGACCATCGGCAAATTCCTCATGCACAACACCTAAGGTCTTCAGACCCTTTGCAACTTGTGCGATACGATCACTCTCCTTTACTCGTAATTCAGCCGCTTCTGTAATCCGTGTCGTTCCATTGGCACAAGCGGCGGCAATACAAATAATAGGAAACTCATCAATCGCCGAAGGCACTAACTCAGTCGGTACATCTATTCCCTGCAACTGACTAGCACGCGCCACAATCGTTGCTACTGGCTCACCATCGACCAGCTGCTGATCACGAATTTCAATATCTGCATTCATCGCCAGCAAAATATCTAACACACCGGTACGTGTTGGATTCAAACTCACATTAGGCAGCATCACTTCGCCACTCTCGGCAATACAGGCTGCAACAATAAAAAAGGCCGCAGAGGAAATATCCGCTGGTACTTGTAGCGTTCGTCCCTGCCAACTGTGTCCACCACTCACGCTAATACGATTGCCTTGCTTTTGAATCGGGTAACCAAAGGCCTGTAACATTCGCTCGGTGTGATCTCGCGTCGCCTTAGACTCGATCACCATGGTCTCACCTTGAGCATACAAACCAGCCAGAAGAATGGCCGATTTAACCTGCGCACTGGCCACTGGCAATTCATATTCTATCGCCTGCAATTGTTTTACTGGTCGCACCTCAACTGGCGGCGTCCCACTCTCAGCAGTCATCACATCCGCACCCATCAGGGCCAGTGGATCACAGACACGGCGCATCGGGCGTGTCATCAAAGAATGATCCCCACGCAGACAGCTAGCAAATGCTTGCCCGGCTAATAGGCCAGTCAATAAGCGAATAGAAGTCCCTGAATTACCAATATCAAGATCGTCAGCAGGTGCTTTCAAGCCGTGCTTGCCTACACCTTGCACCAACACATCACCATTATCTAAGCGTTGGCTTTGCACACCCATAGCAGCAAATGCATTTAGTGTTGCAAGGCAATCTTCACCCTCAAGAAACCCTTGGATGCGTGACTCTCCTTCAGCGATAGCGGCAAACATCACCGCACGGTGCGAAATTGATTTATCACCAGGCACTTTAAAAGTACCGGCAAATTCACGTTTAGGTGTGACTAAAAACTTCAAACTCTTACTTCCCTTAAAAATTAACTAGGCAGACAGCCAGACAACATCCATGGCCGACCCGTGAAGGCCTATACTTCAGTGGGCTTCTCTGAAACAGAAGATATATTTCGACAGCAGGTTCACAACACAGCAACCGTGATGACTTAGTTCTTATACTGATCACGTGCCGTCTTCGCCGCACGAAACATAGTCTCTAGGGCATCACCATCGGCTGTCTCTAAATTTGATTTCAGTTCGCTCAACTGCTCTTCAAAAAGATTAATCGCGCGTAACAAGGCATCTTTATTGGCCAAACAAATACCGCGCCAAAGCGCTGGGTCACTGGATGCAATCCGTGAGAAATCAGCAAAGCCACCGGCTGCATAGCGAAAGATCTCTTGGCCATCATGCTTTTGCATCAAGCAGCGCACTAAAGAAAAGGCTAAGGCATGAGGCAAATGACTGGTTGCCGCCAAAATCTCATCATGTTCATGCGGGGATAACTCTTCTACTTCAGCCCCGACTTGTTGCCAAAGCTGACTCACAATAGCGGTACTCTTGGTACGCGTTTTTTCGGTCGGTGTGAGGATCACTCGGCGCCCTTGAAACAAATCACTCAGTGCTGCTGCTAGACCACTTTGCTCACGGCCGGCAATGGGATGCCCTGGAACAAAACAACTACTTTGCTCTGGACTTAACACACTCGACAGATCATCCAGCACACTTTGTTTCGTACTACCGACATCGGTGATCGCAAGACAATGCTGAAACCATGGCTTGATCTCTGCAAACACAGTGCGCATAGCTGCAACCGGCACCGCCACTACTGCAACCTGTGGAATATCACTTAGCTCACCAACTGAGGTATAGCCCTGATCGATCAGCCCTGAACTTTTTGCTGAGCGCAGCGTATCCGCATCACGATCAATCGCGATTAGTTTCAGACTGGGATTTGCACTGCGCAGAGCGGCAGCTAGAGAACCACCAATCAGGCCCAAACCGATAACACATAGGGAATCAATTTTTACTGACATAGCTATCGAGTCCTAACGCAAAGCCTGCGGATATGAACCTAATACTTTGACCAAGTCAGCATTTCCAGACAATGCCGCTAAGGCATTCGCTAATTGCTGATCACTGACGTGGCCCTGTAGGTCTAAAAAGAAAACATACTCCCAATTCATACCACGCGATGGACGTGATTCAATACGAGACAGGCTCACATTATTATCTGCTAGCGTGGCTAGCATCTGCGCTAAAGAACCTGGCTTATTAGGTGCACTCACCATCAAACTGGTTTTATCTATACCCGAAGCCTCGACACCTTTTCGCCCTAAAACTAAGAAACGGGTAGTATTTTCGGTCAGGTCTTCAATATTCTGCGCTTGGCTATGCAATTCATATTGCTCACCGGCAGCTGCGCTGGCGATAGCTGCAGAATGTTTTTCTTCGACCACACGCAACGCGCCCTGCGCATTACTAGCCACTACCTGCTGCGAGGCTTGTGGCAGATTCGCTTGCAACCATTTACGACATTGCGCCAGGGCCTGCTGATGTCCATAGACAATCTTGATCGATTCCAACTCACAGTGTTCTTGAGTCAATAAGCAATGATGAATCTTCAGTTCTACTTCACCAATAATTTGTAACGGTGAATTAATGAAGTTATCCAAGGTGCGGCTAACACTACCCTCGCTAGAATTTTCAACCGGCACCACACCATAATCGGCCAAACTGGTTTCCACCGCGTGGAATACCTCATCAATAGAGTCTTGCGCCAAGGTCGCAACTGCATGCCCGAAATGCTTACTCGCAGCCTCTTCTGTGAACGTACCCTTAGGCCCAAGGAAAGCCACATTTAAGGGTTTTTCAAGTGCGAGACAGGCAGATACCAATTCACGGAATAGACGCACCGCGATCTCGTCGCTGAATGGTCCTGAATTCATCTCGGCAATACGTCGCAACACCTGCGCTTCACGGTCTGGACGATAGAACTCAACGTTCTCGTCTTCTGCCCGTTTGATTTCGCCTACGTCATGCGCACACTGTGCACGTGCCGAGATCAAACCTAGGATCTGCTCATCTAAGGCGTCTATACGATCACGCAACTTTTTTAAATCTTCGCTCATCTGAAATTAACTTAAAGAGATGCCATCGTTGACCTAATGTTAGTTCAGTCAACAACCCATCAAATAGCAATAATTTTGCTCAAAAAATGAATGGTTTCTAGTATGCTCAGAAGTATATCAGCAAATCTTTCTGACTGTGCTGTATGTGGCTGCAACTATCTCTAAATTAAGCGCTTTCTTGCAAACTATTCACGGCTATTGCTGCACAGAAAAACGCGTCCATGTTAAATTAGCCTTATGCAAAACACGATAAGCAATCAAATCCTCCAACGCAGCCAGCTGCAAAGCGATCACATTGCTTTACGCCATCAGGGGCAATGCCTCAGCTATGCCGAGCTCAGCCAGCGCGTGCAATATTACGCCGCTGGCTTACGCCAACTCAATCTAAGCCCGGGTGAACACATTGCCTTGCATGCCAATAAGGGCATTGATAGCGTATGCGCCCTACTCGCCAGCCTCCTCTGCAAGCTCACCGTGGTGCCATTAAATCCACTTCTAAAACCTGCTCAGATTCAGCATATTTTGGTGGATGCTGGCATTACAGTCCTGATCAGTAATCAGGCTGGTCTACAGCATATTCAACCCCGCTTAGCGTATTGCAGCGCATTGAAACGGATCATCCTAAACGATGATATGTCACAAACTAAGCCGCTATTAGCCGATCAGGAATTGCTCACATGGGATGACTTATCATCACCCACAACCACAGATCAGCCACAGCCAGCAGATATAGAAGCCATCAGTCCTCAAGCGATGGCGATGATTTTATACACCTCTGGCAGCACTGGCGCGCCAAAAGGTGTGATGCTTAGCCATAGCAATCTATCTATCGGCGCGACGGTGGTAAAAGACTATCTGCAGATCACAAGCACAGATCGCATTCTCGCCTTATTACCATTGAGTTTTGATTACGGCTTAAACCAAATACTCAGCGGACTACTCGCGGGGGCCGAAGTCATACTGATGGACTATTTGCTACCCCGTGATGTCTTAACTACCCTAGAAAAAGAAGCCATCACCGTATTAGCCGGCGTGCCTTCACTATGGAACCCGCTGGCTAAGCTAGACTGGCCAAAAGCAGTTCAGCAACAACTTCGAATTATTACCAACTCAGGCGGTGCATTATCTGACAGCACCCTAGCAAGTCTTGAGAAGCAACTGAGCAGTGACAAGATTGTACTGATGTATGGGCTAACCGAAGCCTTTCGCGCAAGTTACCTACCGCCTGCAGAATTCAGTACCCACCGAGGATCAATCGGCCGCGCTATCCCGCAAACTGAATTATTTGTGGTCAAGCCTGACGGCGAAGCCTGCAAACCAGGCGAGATTGGCGAGTTAGTACAGGCAGGAGCCCTTGTTTCTTTAGGTTATTGGAATCAAGCCAAAGCCACTGCCGCCGTATTTAAACCCTTACCTCTCTGGGCCCAAAACAAACAGAATCGTACTCAACTTGCAGTCTGGTCGGGCGACCAAGTACGCCAAGATGAAGAGGGTTATCTCTACTTTATAGGCCGCAAAGACGCCATGATTAAAAGCTCGGGCTATCGCATCAGCCCAGATGAAATCGAATCATTGACCTGTGCCCATCATGCGGTAGACCTAGCCTGTGCACTGGGTGTTGAAGACCCAGCACTCGGCCAAAGCATCGTACTTTATATACAAACAACCGCAGATAACGAACTGAATAAGGATCTCGAAAAAGAACTCAAACGCTGCCTACCGAATTACATGCAGCCCAAGAAAATCATACGATTACAGCAATTCCCAATGACCAGCAATGCTAAGATAGACCGTAATCAATTACACAAAATGTTTTGCGCCAGCACTAAAAAACACTAAATTAAAATCGCTGCATGAATAAACCAAAGCACATCGATCCATTGCCGTACTTCTCGACCCGCGACCACTGCCTAGCGATCGCTGGACGTACGCCTATCGAGCTAGACCAGTTCGATCAGCCTTTTTATGTCTATTCAAAGCAACGTATAGCGCAAAAACTATCGGCTTTACGCTCAGCCATGCCAGCTAAGATTCACCTGCATTACGCAGTCAAGGCCAACCCAATGGCTGATTTAATCGCTTGGCTAAGCCCTCACTGTGAAGGCCTAGACGTTGCATCTGGTGGGGAATTGCAAAAGGCACTAAGCCTCGGCATAGCGGGACAAGACATCAGCTTTGCTGGTCCAGGCAAATCACTGAACGAATTAACACTGGCCATAGAATCAGATTGCACCCTGAATATTGAATCAGAAACCGAATTAACCCGTGTCATTGAGCTCAGCCAACAACTGAAAAAACCTGCACGCGTTGCCCTGAGGCTGAATCCAGATTTCGAGCTTAAAAGCTCGGGCATGCAGATGGCCGGTGGCGCTAAACCCTTTGGCGTTGATGCCGAGACAGCCCTACCCATCCTACAAAGGATGCTCACAGCAGGGCTTAATTTCCGTGGCATTCAGATCTATGCTGGCTCACAAAATCTATCTGCTAGTGCGATTAATGAAGCTATGACACAAACCTTTGCACTGGGTGCCCAGTTAAGCCAAGAGCTAGGCCAGCCACTACCGAGCTTTAATGTCGGCGGCGGTTTTGGGGTGCCCTACTTTGCAGGTCAAGAGGAATTAGACTTAGATGCGGTCGGAAAACATCTGCATGGCCTGATGCAAGACTACCAATCAGTGTTTGCAGAGACCGATATTATTCTAGAGTTGGGACGCTATTTAGTCGCCGATGCGGGGGTCTATCTATGCAAGATTACAGATAAAAAAGTCTCACGTGGCGAGACCTTCCTGATCACTAACGGTGGTTTGCATCATAGTCTCGCTGCTAGCGGAAACTTCGGCCAGGTCATCCGAAAAAATTACCCAGTGCTGATTGCAAATAAGCTTGAAGCTATTGATCAAGGCGATACAGAAGAGGTCACCATCGTTGGTCCCTTATGCACGCCATTAGACATATTGGCAAAACATACCCAGTTACCGAAGGCTGATATTGGTGATTATGTCGCAGTCTTTCAGACCGGTGCCTATGGTTACTCGGCTAGTCCTAAAGACTTTTTAGGTCATCCAGCGGCGCATGAGATTTTGCTCTAATACGGCTGATAAAATCTTAGAGGGGATTTACGCTTGCTCTAATCGCGTATTGATATGAGCCAACAATGACGCCACTGTTGCGAATACTTCTGCATCCAGATCATCATCTTCAAAGTGGACATCAAAGCGATCTTCCAGGGCTGTAATCAGCGCTACAATACCGATTGAATCCAGTTCTGGTAGCACACCCAAGAGGGCATCTTCTGCCTGCATTGCACGCACATCCATAGTGCAGCCTAGACTCTCTGCTACCACGTCCAACACCTGTGCCACTGTTACCATTACCGCTCATCCAATGAAGTCTTTCGAATTGCCAACTGCGCCTAACCTGAAACTGGGGTAGCAATAAAACCAACCCCCACAACATTGCTCAGTAACAAAATAGCGCGCCATTCTACCCTGAAAGACCCTGTAGCGGCTAGACGCATAGAACGGACGTCGATCAAGGCCCAAATACAACATTTGACATCACCATGGTGCAACGCGAACATGACACATGAAAATACTCGTTACCGGCTCCGCCGGCTTTATTGGCAACGCACTCAGCCTACGTCTGTTGCAACGTGGTGATGAAGTGATTGGTGTCGACAATCTGAATGACTACTATTCACCAAGCTTGAAACGGGCCCGCCTAGCGCGCACGGAAACATATCCAGCGTTTCAACAACATCAGATCGCATTAGAAGACCGCGATGCAATCAATCAGCTATTCCAACAACAGCGCCCAGATCGCGTAGTCAATTTAGCCGCGCAAGCGGGTGTACGTTATTCGATTGAAAACCCACACGCCTATATCGACTCTAATATTGTTGGCTTTATGAATATCCTAGAGGCCTGCCGCAATTACCCAGTGCAGCATTTAGTCTTTGCCTCCAGCAGCTCGGTCTACGGTGGCAACAGTAAACTACCGTTCAGTGTTAACGACACCGTGGATCACCCACTCAGTCTGTATGCCGCAAGCAAGAAAACCAATGAATTAATGGCCCACACCTATGCCCACTTGTTCCAAGTAGCCTGCACTGGTCTGCGCTTTTTCACCGTTTACGGCCCCTGGGGTCGACCCGACATGGCCCTATTTAAATTCACCCAAAAGATCTTGGCCGGTGAAGCCATCGACGTCTATAACTACGGCAAACATCAACGTGATTTCACTTACATAGATGACATTATTGAAGGCGTTATGCGCGTGCTCGATCAAGCACCTGAAGCCAACCCAGACTATAACGCGGCATCCGCTGAGCCTAGCCGCAGTCATGCCCCTTACCGTATCTATAATATTGGTAACCAACAGCCAACCGAATTGATTCGCTATATTGAGGTGTTAGAGGATTGTCTTGGCCAAAAGTCAGAACGCAACTTATTGCCTATGCAGCCAGGTGATGTCCTCGATACGCATGCCGACGTAGAAGATTTAGTGACTGATTTTGCTTACAAGCCAGACACCCCTATTGAGCTCGGCATAGAAAATTTTGTACGCTGGTACCGCGAGTACTACCAGACCTAGAGTGCTGCAATCATGTCGGCTAATGCTTCAACGGCCGACAACGTAGTGCCGTTATACATACTGGCACGCACACCACCCTGTTTGCGATGACCCGCTAAGCCCAACAGCCCCTGCGCCTCAGCCTGCGCCAAGAACCTCTGTAACCGTTGTTCATCACGGATATCAAAACTCACATTAATCTGTGAACGCAGCTCATCCGCAATCTTGTTGGAGGTCAGTGGCTGCGCGTCAATTGCCTGATATAGCAGGGCTGAACGCTCATTAGCAGCAGCCAGCATCGGTGCTAAACCACCCTGTGCCTGTAGCCATTGCAGCATACGCAGAACACAGTAGACCGCAAAAACAGGGGTCGTATTTACAATCGATTGTTGTTGCGCATGGATGTCATAACGCAGCATATAAGGGGTTTGCTCTGCCGCTTGCTGCAGCAAATCTTCGCGCACAATAACAACGGTAACACCGGCAATACCTAAGGTTTTCTGTGCACCCGCATAAACCAAATCATAGTGCTCAAAATCAATCGGCCGCATTAATAAACAAGACGTCATATCTGCCACTACAGGCACAGCTACATCGGTGACATCAGCGAGCTGAATGCCCTCAATCGTTTCATTTGGGGTGATATGAAGATAAGCACTATCGGCTGTAATCTGCCAATCACTACGATCGCTAGCAGTCACGGCAACACCATCAGCCGTCTTATTTTCTGTTACTGCCGACAGCATCTGCACACGGCCATACTTTTGCGCAAACTCGGCTGCTCGACGCGACCAATGCCCACTATCGACATAGGTCATCAGCGACTTATTGGAGAGTAGATTTAATGGCAGGGCGTCAAATTGGCCAGTGGCGCCCGCCTGCATAAAGAGGATCTGAAATTCATTGGGAATAGCATAGAGAGAGCGTAGTAATTGACGTGCTTGTTCAATAATAGCGGCAAATTCAGCGGAGCGATGACCCAGCTCAAGAATAGATAAACCGCTGTTAGCATACTCCCGGATATCAAGCTGGATCTGTTGCTTAACGCTGTCAGGCAACGCGGCTGGACCCGCTGCAAAATAATGTTCACGCTGACTCATAATCTATTCTGCAAGACGGCCTCAGCCTGCAAATTTATGCAGACCGCTAGTGAATCGTTGGCTCGCTGCTATCTGAGGAATCATCATCCACTGAAGCATCATCTGCACTATCGATCGCATCATCTGCACCCTCTAGGGTTTGCACCGCTTCGATCTCTGTCATGTGCTCATCTTCACCTAGGCGAATCAAAGTCACACCTTGCGTATTACGTCCCATAGATGAGATCTCATGCACTGCCGTACGTACCAGGGTACCTTGGTCAGTAATCAACATCGCTTGATCATCTTCAGCCACCATCACCGCACCGATAACATCACCATTTCGATCTGTTGTCTGCACTGCAATCACGCCCTGACCACCACGTTTTTGTTGTGGAAAGTCCTGCATTGGTGTGCGCTTACCGAAACCGTTGGCTGTGCCAATCAAGACCTGATGGGTCTCATCATTATGCTCAACCACCATGACCGAAATCACTTCATGCGATTCATCGATACGCATACCACGGACACCGGTTGCTGTACGACCCATCGGACGCACATCTTGTTCAGCAAAACGAATCGACTTACCGGTACTCGCGACTAAGATCACATCATATTCACCCGTGGTTATTTCAACCCCGATGAGATGATCACCTTCGCGTAGATCCAAGGCAATAATGCCGCTGGAGCGTGGACGCGAGAAATCCTCCAGAGGAGTCTTCTTGACCACACCCTGACTGGTTGCCATAAAGACATAGGCTTCCTGCGTAAAGTCTTTGACTGGCAAGATTGCATTAATACGCTCGTCTTCTTGCAGTGGTAATAGGTTCACAATAGGTTTACCGCGCGAGGTGCGACCCGCCTGCGGTAGCTCGTAAACCTTCATCCAATACACTTTACCCAAGCTTGAGAAGCATAAGATGGTGTCGTGTGTATTGGCGACAAATAGGTTGTCGACAAAGTCTTCATCCTTAACTGAGGTTGCCGCTTTACCACGACCACCACGATGCTGTGCTTGATACACATCTAATGGCTGTGACTTCGCATAGCCAGCGTGAGACAGGGTAACAACTACATCTTCTTCTTGAATTAAGTCTTCTAGGCTCAAGTCAACGCGCGCTGAACTAATTTCAGTACGACGCTCATCACCAAAGTTTTCTTTAATCTCAGCCAATTCTTCCTGAATCACCTGCATTAACTTCTCAGGACTAGAAAGAATCAGTAATAAACCTTCGATTAAGCTCAACAACTCAGCGTAATCGCTAACAATCTTGTCTTGCTCTAAGCCGGTCAGTCGATGTAGACGCAAATCTAGAATCGCCTGTGCTTGCACTTCAGATAGGAAGTACTGGCCATCATGTAGACCCATCTCTGCCGTAATGTTTTCTGGGCGAGACGCGTCAGCACCTGCACGCTGCAACATATCGGTGACCGCACCAGGATGCCATGCTGTCTGCAATAAAGCAGCTCGAGCCTCAGCAGGATTAGATGACGCCTTAATCATTGCAATCACTTCATCGATATTCGCTAAGGCTACCGCTTGCCCTTCTAATACATGGGCCTTTTCACGTGCTTTACGCAGCTCAAAAATAGTCCGGCGCGTAACCACATCACGACGGTGTCGTAAGAAGGCTTGTAGCACCTGACGCAGCGTGAGTAGACGTGGCTGACCATCAACCAAGGCCACCATATTGATGCCAAACACATTTTGCATCTGTGTTTGTTTATAAAGATTATTCAGAATGACTTCACTGACTTCGCCACGACGCAATTCAATCACGACACGGATACCGTCTTTATCAGACTCATCGCGTAGCTCAGTAATACCCTCGATCTTCTTCTCTTTAACTAGCTCGGCAATCTTCTCGAGCAAGCGGGCTTTATTAACCTGATAAGGCAGCTCAGTGACAACAATCTTTTCTTTAGAACTCTTCTCATCCACTTCAATATGACTGCGTGAGCGGATATGGACACGTCCACGACCCGTTTCATACGCTTCATGGATGCCTTGGCGTCCATTAATAATAGCGGACGTTGGAAAATCTGGCCCCGGCATGATTTCAATCAACTCAGCAACGGTGATATCGGGTTGCTCAATCATAGCCAGACAGGCATTAATCACTTCGGTGAGGTTATGTGGCGGAATATTCGTCGCCATACCAACAGCAATACCTGAAGAACCGTTAACCAAGAGATTCGGTACACGGGAAGGCATGACGGAAGGTTCGTGCTCTGATTCATCGTAGTTAGCAGTGAAATCAACGGTTTCTTTTTCTAAATCCGCTAATACCTGATGCGCAATCTTGGCCATACGCACTTCGGTGTAACGCATCGCAGCTGGCGCGTCACCATCGACGGAACCAAAGTTACCCTGGCCATCGACCAGCGGGTATCGCATAGAGAAATCCTGCGCCATACGAACAATCGTGTCGTACACCGCGGTATCACCATGGGGGTGATATTTACCAATCACGTCACCGACCACACGGGCTGACTTCTTGTAAGCCTTATTCCAGTCGTTACCCAACACATGCATGGCGAATAAAGCACGTCGATGCACAGGCTTCAAACCATCACGAACGTCCGGTAAAGCACGTCCAACGATGACGCTCATGGCATAGTCCAAATAGGACCGACGCATCTCGTCTTCTAGATTTACACTAATAATCTCTTTAGCTACTGAAGCCATTGATTTTGCTCAGGTTTTTTTATTTTGATATAGTGCCCAAAGTATATCACAATTTTGCCGTTTTCGGCGCTTTTTGAGGCAAAAGATCAGCCAATATCTGACTGCTTTCTCGGCGCCCTAGCGGCCACTCTCGCCGGGTAGCAGACTAAGCCATCAAAGCCTTAATCTTGGCTCGATTAGGCGCCTCAATAACCCCACGATTTGTCACCAAGACGTCGACCAAATCAGCCGGCGTAACATCGAACACTGGGTTCCATGCCGCCGCCCCAGGGGCCGCAAAAGCAGTCCCATTTAATTCGGTCAGCTCACTCGCCGCACGCTCTTCAATCTCAATATCGGCGCCACTGGAGGTCGCCATATCTATCGTGCTATCTGGCGCTACCACCATAAACTTCTTGCCATGATATCTCGCCAAAACAGCTAAGGCGTAAGTGCCAATCTTATTCGCCACATCACCATTCGCAGCGACGCGATCGGCACCGACAATGACCCATTCAATCGCCTTCTGTTGCATCGCACTGGCAGCGGCTGAGTCAGCCAATAACTGGGTTGTTATCCCCTCCTGCTGCAACTCCCAAGCGGTTAAGCGTGCACCCTGAAACCACGGCCGCGTCTCATTAGCAAAGACACAAGAAAGCTTGCCCTGCGCATGCGCTGCACGGATCACACCCAAGGCCGTACCATAACCGGCTGTCGCCAAGGCCCCGGCATTACAATGTGTCATCACCACCGAACCCTTCTCTATATAGGCGGCACCTAACTCACCCATACGCCGATTAGCAATAACATCGGCTTGTTGCATCTGCATCGCAGCCTGTTCTAAGGCGAGACATAGACCCGCCACATCAGTTGCAGTGCATTCATCCAAGACTTGCCGCATGCGCGCTAAGGCCCAAGCTAGATTGACCGCTGTAGGACGCGCCAAGGTCAGGTAATCAATATCTGCTGCAATTAGAGTCTTAACCGATGGTAGTTCTGAGTCAGTCGTATTCGACAGACTATGCTGCTGTGCAGACAAGACCACCGCATAAGCCGCCGTAATCCCTATCGCTGGGGCACCGCGCACGACCATCTCTTTAATCGCAACAAAGGCTTCTTGCGGTGTCTTAAGCTGCAGAAAATCCACTGTCAGCGGTAGGTGTCGCTGATCCAATAAGAACAGGCACTGCTCTCGCCATTCGATAGCGCGGTTGGGTAATGATGGCTGCATCTTCAATGTCCTTGGTTTGATCTCTATGGTTTATCTGCATCGGCTCAGCTTTAGCGAGGCCAATCCTCAAGCTATTCTTAGGGTTATTATCGAGGCAAACAGTCTAAACTATCGGCCATCTTGCTTGCTGGCAGGCCCCATGCAGGGTAAGTTGCGCCTATGCGATCTATCCAAACCTTACTCTCTGCCGGCACGGTACTCCCCGTAGACCCGCAAGACTCTATTTTAGTTGATCATTCAATTGCGATTGATCAAGGCCGTATTATTGACCTACTGCCCACGGCAGAGGCCTTGCAGCAGTATCAAGCCAATCAACATATTGAATACGACGAGCATATCCTAATGCCCGGTCTGATCAACGGCCATAGCCATGCCGCCATGTCCTTATTAAAGGGCCTTGGCAGCGACCTACCGTTGCAGCGTTGGCTCAACGAGAATATCTGGCCAACCGAAAGTCGATGGGTCGATGCACAGTTTGTAAATGATGGTAGTGAGCTAGCCATTGCCGAAATGCTACGTGGTGGCATCACCTGCTTTAACGACATGTATTTCTTCCCAGAAGTGACTGCAAGAGCGGCATCGGCCATCGGCATGCGCAGCGTGGTTGGCATGATCATTATCGAATTTCCTAGCGCCTATGCCAGCACCGTCGATGAATACTTCGCCAAGGGACTCAGCCTGTTTGATCAATACAAGGCTGACCCACTAGTTAATGTCGTGTTTGCCCCGCATGCCCCCTATACCGTTGCCGATGACACACTGAAAAAACTCAGCAGCTATGCCAATGAACTCGATCTTGCGGTACACATGCACGTACATGAGACCACTACTGAAATCGAAGACAGCCTTAAAGAACATGGCAAGCGCCCTATCGCTAGATTGCATGAGCTAGGCCTGATGAATCCGAATTTACTTGCGGTACATATGACGCAGTTAACTCAGGAAGAAATCAGTCTAGTGGCTGAAGCCGGTGTCACCGTAGTACATTGCCCCGAGTCCAATCTAAAACTGGCCAGTGGCTTTTGCCCTGTAAACGAACTTTTGAAAAACGACATCAAGGTTATACTGGGTACCGATGGTAGTGCTAGCAACGATGACCTCGACCTATTCTCAGAGATGCGTACCGCGGCCTTATTAGCCAAGGGAGTTAGTGGTGATGCCGCAGCCTTCAATGCGCGCCTTGCGGTGCGTGCGGCAACCTTAGATGCAGCCATCGCACTGGGACTAGGTGATGAAATTGGTTCATTAGAAATAGGCAAAGCAGCAGACATCATTGCGATCGATTGCAGTAGCATAGAAGCGCAGCCGATTTATGATGCCTACAGCCATCTACTTTATGCTGTAGACCGTGCGCAGGTAGAAGACGTTTTTGTCGCCGGTCGACAACTATTACGCAAACGCAGCCTAACAACAATTAGTGAAGACGAGATCATCACTAAGGCGCATAGCTGGCGCGAGCGCATTCAACCCTAGACACCTACGCTGTCATTACGGCATGCGCTAGGCATGAGGATCTTATGGAAAACTTTGATAAAGAAGAACTAGCCAAATTTGATGAGCTTGCCGCACGTTGGTGGGATAAAGACAGTGAGTTCAAACCACTGCATGACATCAACCCCTTACGCCTGAACTACATCGATGAAAAGGCTGGGCTCGACACTAAAAAGGTCGTCGATATCGGCTGTGGTGGTGGTATCTTGAGCGAGAGCATGGCGCTACGTGGTGCCCAAGTGAAAGGCATCGACCTAGCGACTGCAGGCCTATCAGTAGCCAAGCTACACGCACAACAATCAGACGCAAATGTCGAGTATGAAGAGATTTCAGCCGAGGCATTGGCCGAACGTGAGCCCGCCAGCTATGACATAGTCACCTGCCTAGAGATGCTAGAACACGTACCACAGCCAGACAAGATTATCCAAGCCTGCGCAAAATTGGTCAAACCGGGTGGCGATCTATTCTTCTCCACCATCAACCGTAATCCAAAATCCTATCTATTCGCTATTGTGGGTGCTGAGTATGTCCTCAACCTGCTACCAAAGGGCACGCATGAGTATGCCAAGTTCATTAAACCGGCTGAACTCGATGGCTGGATTCGTACCGCAGGCTTAGACAACCAAGACCTGATCGGCATGAGCTACAACCCGCTCAGTGGCAACTATTGGCTAGGCAAAGACGTTACCGTGAACTACATGATGCACGCACACCGACCGGCTTAAATTACAGAATATGGATAGCGCAGAGAGCAATTCACTGACCCCCGTGCATGCGGTCTTATTTGATTTAGATGGCACTCTGCTAGATACCGCTGACGACCTAGTCAACGCCTTAGACGCCCTATTGGCCAGTGTTGGCCGACCACCAGCCGATCGACAGATCGCACGCAGCCAAGTCTCACAGGGCAGCGTTGCACTCACCCGCCTAGGTTTCCCCGAGGTACTCGATGCCGACGAGTTTGAACGTCTAAGACTACAATTCCTCGATCACTACAACGCCGCTATCTGCATTGATACCGCCGCCTACGCTGGCATAGAAACCATCTTAGAGTGGATTGAAACAGCTGGCATCCCTTGGGGAATAGTAACCAACAAACCGGGCTTTCTAACCGCTCAGGTGCTTGCCCACTTAGGCCTAGACCAGCGTGCAGCCTGCGTCGTTAGCGGCGACACCCTGCCTCGACGCAAACCTCATCCTGACCCCTTACTACTGGCCTGCCAACAGATCCAACGTCAGCCCCAGCATTGCCTCTATGTCGGTGATGACCCACGCGACATCCATGCGGGTAACGCAGCAGGCATGTATACTGCGGTGGCAGCCTATGGCTACGTTGACCCACAAATGGACGTCAACACTTGGGGCGCCGATTTCATCGTCGATCAGCCGTTAGCCATACAGCAAATTGTTAGCCTGAGCACTCGCATACCTAAGGTCGAAGACTAAATTGAATGCCCTACTATTATTAAGTGTCGTACTCGCCCTACTACTCGGTGCCCTAGCGGCCCATCTCTACACGCGCAACCGTTATGAGGGCAAGCTACAAAGCCTTAATGCTGAAAAGCAAAAGCTCGACACCGAGCTGCAACTTGAACGCGCCCAACTTAAGCAAAAACTCGCCTCTATAGAAGAGAGTCGTGAACAGATCCTCGAGAGCTTTAACAGCCTGTCGAAAAAGGCCTTTGAAGCCAACAGTGAATCCTTCCTGCAATTGGCGCAGCAAAAACTAGGCATCTTTCAAAACCAAGCCGAAGCGAATCTGACGGCAAAAGAAAAATCTATTGAGACCCTGTTGAAGCCAATCAACGAGGCCTTACAAAAAACCGAACATCAAATCTCGAGCATCGAAAAAGAGCGCAAAGAATCCTATGGCGCCTTATCCGCACAGCTCAGGTTGGTTAACGAGGCACAGCAAGGTCTGCGCTCAGAGACTGAACAACTGGTGCAAGCACTGCGTCGTCCTGAAGTGCGTGGCCAATGGGGTGAGATGACACTACGTCGTCTAGCCGAGCTTTCTGGCATGGTGAATCACTGTGACTTTGAAGAACAGGCCCACACCGAAGTTGAAGGCAGCAACAACATGCGCCCCGACATGGTCGTGCGCATGCCAGAACAACGCGACCTCATCGTCGACGCCAAAACACCCTTGGATGCCTACTTAAGCGCCTCCCAGTGCAGCGACCCAAAACAGCGAGAAGCACACTTACAACATCATGCACGCAAGGTCCGCGAGCGTATGAAAGAACTTGCCAGCAAGGCCTATTGGGCGCAGTTCAAGCAATCCCCCGACTTTGTCATCCTGTTTATCCCAGGCGAGCAATTCCTCACCTCTGCCTTAGACTATGACAGCAAATTATTAGAGGACGCCTTCGCCAACCGCGTAATCCTTGCAACACCGACAACACTGGTCGCCCTACTGCGCTCGGTAGCCTATGGCTGGCAACAAGCCGCCATGTCTAAAAACGCAGAAGAAATACGCGACCTAGCCAAAAACCTCTATAAGCGCCTGCACACCTTTGGCGAACACCTACAGAAGATAGGCAAGAGCTTGGACACCAGTGTTGGGCACTACAACAAGGCCGTAGGCTCATTAGAAAGAAACGTACTACCAGGCGCACGTAAATTTACCGAGCTCGGGGTACAAGCAAAAGAAGAAATTGCTAACATCCCAACCATCGATGAGCGCACACGCGACCTCAATTTACCGAAATTAGAAGAAGACAAATAAAGCATGGATATCGTGAACTACCAGCCAGCAGCAGATTGCCTACAAGACCGCATCATCATGATCACCGGTGCCACCCGTGGCATAGGCAAGGCCCTCGCCCTCGATGCCGCCAAGCTAGGTGCAACTGTCTTATTGATCGCAAAAGACCTCAAGCGCTTAGAACAAACTTACGATGAAATAGAGGCACTAGGCAAAGCCCAACCTGCCATGCTCAATATCGACCTTGAAAGTGCCGGTGCCGACGACTACCAGACCGTCGCTAACTCAGTACACGAAGAATACGGTCGCATCGATGGCCTAGTGCATAACGCGGCAAGGGTCGGTGGCCTAACCCCACTACAGCAGACCGATGTCACACTCTGGTCTAAACTGATCACACTACACCTGCACGCCCCCTTCTTGCTCACCCGCGCCTGTCTACCACTATTACAGAAGAGCAAGGACCCAAGCATCATCTTCAGCATCGATGAAGCCAGCAAGGCCTACTGGGGCGCTTATGGCGTTAGCAAAGCCGGACAAATAAGCCTAATGAACATTCTTGCCGAAGAACTCGACGGCGACCAACAGATCAGGGTCAACGGCATCCACCCCGGCAAAGTACGCACTCACCTGCGCACCCACAACTACCCGGGCCTTAACCCCAATGAATTCCCTGCGGCAGAAGACGTCACCAACCCCTACCTGTATTTTCTGAGTGAGGAAAGCAAGGCAGTAACCGGACAATTATTCCGTATTTAATTAGCTGATGGTTGATGTAGCGGTATAGTGAATTTTGCCGCTTAATTGTAGGTGGTGTTCCACACTATCTGTTGGATGAGCAAGGCTAAGAATACTTTTAACAGTCTAGGGAATTCTCACGAGTTATCCTAAGCCATGCAAAATCACCAGCAAAAAAACAGAGCAAACCATAGAGAAAGATGCTTTTTAGCTCCTGAGTATCTTTGCCTTATTATGCGCATTATCTACCAGCGACTTCCCAGCATTGGATATTTCAGATGATGTACGTGCTCAGCATAAATTATGCAAAAGCCTAGGTATTAGTAAGCTAGCCCTTGTCACTGGCTGGTCTATGGGGGCACAACAAACCTTAGAATGGGCAGTTACTTATCCAGAAATGGTAGAACGAGCAGCACCGATAGCTGGGACGGCTAAATGCACACCGCACGATAGTTTATTTATAGATGCCTTTTGTCAGGCTTTAACCAGCGATCCAAACTGGGCCGATGGCGAATATACTGCATCCAATGAGCTCACTGCAGGACTGAATAGATTGGCTCACACCTTCGCCATGATGGGGCTCTGCACAGAGTTTTATAAGCAAGAACATTGGCGCACGCTAGACTTCACCTCTTTAGAACAGTTTCTAGAAAACTTTTGGCAGGCTTGGTTTGCACCGATGGACCCAAATGCCTTACTCACCATGGCCGACAAGTGGAAGCATGGTGATTGCAGTCGTCCATACGATAATAATCTGAGTATGGCGCTCAGCCGAATTAGAGCAAAAACCCACTTCATCGCGTTCACTGAAGACATGTTTATCCCGGTGCAAGACTGCAAGTTCGAGAAAGAACTGGTCGTAGATAGTGAGTTATTTGTAATTGATAGCCTATGGGGCCATTTCGCTATGATGGGGCTTGAAAAATCCGACTTCACCACGATTAATCGTATTCTATCTGAGTTGCTTGAGACTCCGTGTTAAGACTGATAGCGACGGCGCTTTTTTTACTGCTTAGCCTCAGCGGCTGCAGCCACCATCAATCATCAACCTACACTGCTCTAGACTACAGCCCAAGCTATCATCGCACGAGCAGTAGCAAATCTTTCGATGCCGTTCTGGAGGATTTACTCTTTGCGATTAGCAATGAAAACTACAACATCACATCGATCAACCAAGTGGGCAAGGCCATTGCCAAACGGCATGACATCGCGTTTCCGCGCTACACCATTGTCAACTCATGCAACTTAGAGATCGCTAAACAGTTTTTAGACATAGACCCCAGTTTCGTCACCGTCATGCCCTGTTGATTCAAGCTCGAAAGCGCTCAGTTTTCCTGAATATTTATAGCCACTCTGAAATCCATTTCCATCACCATTTCCTGCATACTTAGTGAACTCACCACCTTTATGTTCAGCATTTTTATGGAAATGTATATTGCAAAGATTCATTTTTGTCGACGCAGGTGCAGCATTAAATGCTCGCGGGTTATTACCTGCTATTGAATCAATATCACGCAGGGATTGTGGACCGAATCCTTTACTTCTTGTGTTTATTGCAAGCGCTTCTCTTTGTTTAGATATGACCTTATCCGCCACTGCTTAATGCGCATCATGGCCGTTCCCTTTTGCACTAGCGTGCATTGGTAGTACCACAGCTATCGCCAATACGATAATTATTTGTTTCTTCATGGCTCAACCCTTACGAAAATAAATCATGGAATAGATTCAGTATAGCTCGAGATTCATATTGTACAATTAATTAATTGTTATATTTTATTACTTGTTGCTGATTGATATAAAAAATGACTGCTAAGCATTGGATGAGCACGGCCATCATCTACTTTGTAAACTAAGCAGGCGTGACTCGTCTCAAGTTAAACGATTAAACAACAGTATCAGCAATCGAGGGGGGTATAGTCACACTATTTAATGTGAGGAGCGGAAACACCCTTACAACCATTTCGCAAGCAACAGATCTCACAACGCGGCTTGGTCTTACACAGCTGTTTGCCACATTCGATGATCAGGGCATGGTAATGCGCGTAGGTCTTCACATCGGCTGGGATGGCATTTTCAAATTGGGCCTGTAGGTCAGCATATGAGTCCTTCTCGTCTATCAGTCCTAGGCGAGAAAATATACGGCGTGTGTAGGCGTCTATGATAAAAACTGGATGATAGAAGGCGTATAAAACGATATCGTCTGCGGTTTCAGGACCCACGCCGTTCACCGCTAGTAAGCCAGAACGTAGGTCAGCCATCGACCATGTTGCTAAGACCTCTGCCCCACCCTGCTGAAGATACCAAGCACAGAGGGCCCGTAGCCTTTTCGCCTTTACATTGTAGTAACCGGAGGGACGGATGACTTGCGCTAGCAGATCGATGTCGCTGTCCATAATCGCTTGTGCATCTAACAGATTATGTTGTTTCAGCTGGAGGATAGCCTTTTCAACATTGGTCCAGGCGGTATTTTGGGTTAATACGGCCCCGACCATAATCTCAAACGGATCATCAGCCGGCCACCAGGCATCTAGCGCCAGCTGTTGATCAAGTTTTGAGAAGACTGTTTGGAATTTATTTGCTGCCAGAGATATCTCGCTTAGACTGTTCTATCAGGGATTTCAGCTGTTGCACTTCTTTTGCTAGCAGTAGGCGATGACGCCCTTTTCGAAAATCATCTTCTAATAGGATAGGTCCAAATCGGATACGGATCAGGCGTGTCACCTGTAGGCCTTGTGATTCAAACATGCGTTTCACTTCATGATTACGGCCTTCTTGTAAGACCACCTGCACCCATTGATTAGTGCCTTTACTACTACGTGGCTGCACATCGGTAAAGCGTGCAACACCATCTTCTAATTGCACACCATCTCTAAGGTTCTGCAAGATGTCAGGATACAAACCACCATGCACACGGACTAAATATTCACGATCCACACTCGCGCGAGGATGCATTAAGGCATTAGCCAAATCGCCATCATTGGTGAATAGTAAGATACCCGTGGTGGTTAAATCGAGCCGACCAACACTGATCCAACTGCCACTATCGGGCTCAGGTAGGCTTTCAAAGACCGTCTTACGCCCTTCAGGGTCTTTGCGCGAACAGATTTCATCATGCGGCTTATGGTACAGCAGGACTTGTGTTTCTAGCTTGCTATTAAGCTTGATAACACTGCCATCAATCTCAACCTCAGAGAGCCCTTCGTCCGTTTGCCCAAGCTCCACTGGCTTGCCTTCTATTTTAACGCGTCCGGCTTTGATCCAGCCTTCAATTTCTCGTCGCGAACCAACCCCCATTCGGGCTAGCACCTTGTGTAATCGCTCGGCCATAGTCTTTTCTGCTTGTTACTGCTGATTAAATTAAGAGTTGGATTAACCGAGCTTCCGGTTAATCACAGATTTAGTGGCGTGTCTCGCCAGGAGGGGGATCCATTGATTCTATTTGTTGTTGCTCAGGCATTTCTTCATTCACGATCAAGGCAAGCTCAGGTGCTATATCATCAATGTCTTTGATTTCAGCGAGATCAGGCAGTTCGTTCAATGACGATAGATTGAAGTAATCTAACAGCTTACGCGTCGTGCCATACATGGCAGGACGGCCTGGCACTTCTTTATGCCCAATGATCTTAACCCACTCTCGTTCTAGTAAGACCTTGAAGATACTGGTACTCACTGCAACACCACGCACATCTTCAATTTCAGCCCGTGTTATTGGCTGCTTATAGACAACCAATGCCAATGTTTCCATGAAGGCGCGCGAATAGCGTGGTGGGCGTTCTGGGCGCAACTTATCAACCCAAGGCTGCACTTCTTCTCGTGTTTGATAGCGGAAACCACTGGCCACTTTTTTAAGCTCATAGCCTCGCTCCTGACAGTCTTCTTGCAGCGATTGCACTATGGCTTTGATGTCATCGCGGCTCACCTCATCTGCATCGTCTGCAAACAGCTTCAATAGCTGATCAACATTCAAGGCCTGTGAAGCAGACATCAGTGTTGCTTCAACAATCTTCTTACGTTGTTCATTGTCCATGCTCAGCTCCTTCATCCAGCTGACGAATTGCAGGTTTTACATAGATAGGTGCATAGATATCAGACTGCACAATCTCAATAACCTGATTCTTAAGTAACTCGAGGATTGCAATAAAACTAACAATAACGCCGGCTCGTCCTTCTTCGACTGAAAACAAACTAACAAACTCGACAAACTCGTCCACTGATAAGCGACTCATGACCTCGGTCATACGCTCACGGATAGATAAGTTTTCACGTTTAACTGTATGTGCAATCTGCATATCTGCGCGGCGCAAAACTTCCTGCAGCGCAAAGGCTAGATCTTTAACATCAACTACCGGCAGCTTCTCTTCGCTGACGATCTCCACCTCGTGGATACTAATCTCTTCAAAATCTCGCTCTGAGCGAGGCAAGTTATCAACGTCTTCAGCTGCTTTTTTATAGCGCTCATATTCTTGCAGGCGTCGAATCAGCTGTGCACGTGGATCTTCTTCATCGGCATCTTCCACTGGCCGTGGCAGTAACATGCGCGATTTAATTTCAGCCAACATAGCCGCCATAACTAAATATTCGGCAGCCAGCTCTAAGCGCATATCTTCCATCAGACTAATATAGTCCATGTACTGCTGAGTAATTTTTAGTACGGGCAGCGTCAGGATATCTAAATTCTGTCGCTTGATAAGATAGAGTAATAAATCCAATGGCCCTTCAAAGGCATCAAGGAAAACCTCTAATGCATCAGGTGGGATATAGAGATCTTGTGGGGGCACACTGACGCGCTCACCATGCACGATTGCGAATGGCATTTCATCTTGTATGGCTTGAGTCTCCTCAGCCCCTGGATTGGCTACATCTTCTGTCATGCTTACCGGTAAACTAGCCCCATCGCTTTACGAACATCTTCCATCGTATCACGAGCGATATCACGCGCTTGCTCGCAACCATCATGAATAATACTTTGCACCGTCTTCATATCACGCTCGTATTCACGGGCACGCTCTTGAATCGGTTGTAGCTCTTTTTGTACGGCCTCAATGACTGGCTGCTTACATTCGACACAGCCTATCCCCGCGCTAACACAACCTGCCTGCACCCAGTCTTTTACATCACTGGGCGAATAGATTTCATGTAACTGCCAGACTGGACACTTTTCTGGTGTGCCTGGATCAGTTCGTCGAACACGCGCCGGATCTGTTGGCATCGTTCTAAGTTTTGTTTCAACGTCTTTAGGATCATCACGCAACGCAATCGTGTTGCCATACGACTTAGACATCTTCTGTCCATCCAGACCAGGCATTTTTGATGCCTTCGTCAATAAGGCTTTAGGTTCTGGCAGGATAATCTTGCCGCCACCTTCTAGATAACCGTATAAACGCTCACGGTCACCGATCGAAATGTTCTGCTGTGAATCCAACAAGGCTTGCGCCACGCTGAGTGACTCTCCATCACCTTGCTCAAGATATTCCTTGCGCAGTTTTTTATACATCTTCGCGCTTTTCTTACCCATCAAGGAAATCGCGTTTTCTGCTTTTTCTTCAAAGCCTGCTTCTTTACCGTAGAGGTGATTGAAGCGTCTAGCCACCTCACGCGTCAACTCAACATGCGCTACTTGATCTTCACCTACAGGTACATTTGCCGCGCGATAGACCAGAATATCAGCCGCTTGTAGTAAGGGATAACCTAGGAATCCATAGGTTGCGAGATCCCTTTCTTTTAATTTTTCTTGCTGATCTTTGTAGCTTGGAACACGCTCTAACCAACCCAGTGGTGTACTCATAGAGAGTAGAAGGTGCAACTCGGCATGTTCAGGCACACGTGACTGAATGAACAAAGTAGCAGTGCCAGGACTAATCCCTGCGGCCAGCCAATCAATCACCATATCGGTGACATGCGGCGCAATTCCCTCACTGCGATCATATTCAGTGGTCAACGCATGCCAATCTGCAACAAAAAAATAACACTCATGCGTGTGTTGTAGCTCGATCCAGTTTTTTAAGACGCCATGGTAATGGCCGAGGTGTAGTTTCCCAGTGGGTCGCATGCCTGATAGCACGCGCTGGTTTTGATCTGATGTACTTGCCACGTTAGTAGAGAGCTTATCCTGTTGGTTTTATGATTATGGTATTGCAAAAATCTAATCTAGATCATACCACTGACACTAGCAAACTGGCATGCCTACTTAGTCGACATATAACACGATCTTAACGCCATTTTCATCACCATTTGACGCCAAATTTTACTGTGGAAAGGGCTTTTTGCCCTCACGTAAGACCTGAAACCCTTCATCGGCCAAATCAACCACAGTCGTGGCCTCAGTGCCGCAATAACCACCATCCATAATCAAGTCCACCAAATGACCCAAACGCTCACCTATTTCATCGATATTTGAGAGCGGCATTTCATCATCAGGCAGTAACAGCGTGCTGGAGATCAATGGTTGATCTAATTCCTCTAATAGGGCTTGAGCAACAGCATGCTCAGGGATACGCAGGCCTATCGTACGGCGCTTAGGTTGCTGCATACGCTTTGGCACTTCACGCGTCGCCTTTAAGACAAAGGTATAGGGACCCGGGGTATGACTCTTGAGTAACCGAAAACTGGCGTTATCAACGATAGAATACTGTCCTAGCTCGGATAGATCACGACAAACCAAGGTGAAGTTATGCTTATCATCCACCTGCCGTATCTGTCGAATGCGCTCCACAGCCTTTATATTGCCGAGGCTACAGCCTAGTGCATAGCAGGAATCAGTCGGATAGACGACCAGACCACCGGACGTAATGATCTTCGCCGCTTTGCTTATCAATCGTGGCTGTGGATTGTCGGGGTGAATCTGTAAGAATTCGCTCATTGCACTAGTTTACGCACTTATCTTAGAGAAAACAGGCCGCTCTGCTAGAGCTTATGCCACGGCTGTTGTAAGCTAAAAGATCGCCACACTCATTAATGATGAAGTGTCTTTTCAGGCCCATCTATCAAGGTTTCAGGATGAAGTTTTTAGTTGAATTCTTTCCTGTAGTGCTGTTTTTTATAGCCTACTTTTTCTACCAACATATTCCAGCCATGTGGATCGAGTCGGTCAGTGCCATCGGCTTGCCAAGCTTTAATCCCGCAGAGCCATCTGATGCCATTTATTTCGCCACATTCATTGCCATCATTGCCTCTGGCTTAGTTGCAGTATTACACCTGATTCAGCAGCGTGAATTAAGCAAGGGAAAGACAATCACCTTCGTCATGTTTCTAATTTTTGGCGGCGCGACTTTATTTTTTCGCGACCCTAATTTCATTAAGTGGAAACCAACTATTCTTAATTTGGTCTTTGCATTAGTCTTTACCGCCAGCTTTTTTATCGGCAAAAAAACCATTGTTGAACGTATGATGGGGGCCTCAGTTGAAGCACCTAGCCATATCTGGAATAGGTTAAATCTAGCTTGGATTATCTTTTTTATTAGTCTTGCCGCACTCAACTTATATGTGGCCAGCGCATACAGCGAATCAGCATGGGTCAACTTTAAAACCTTTGGCGTACTCGGGCTTACACTAGGCTTCTTAATTTTACAGATAATCCTAATTAGCCGCTTCGTTGTTATTAAATCAGGAGATTAAAATGTTTTACGCAATCATCAGTGAAGATGTAGAGAATAGCTCAGACCAACGGATGGCAGCACGCCCACGCCATGTCGATCGCCTGCTTGCCTTGAAAGATAGTGGCAAGTTATTAATCGCCGGCCCACACCCAGCCATTGATAGTGAAGACCCGGGCAGTGCCGGCTTTACGGGTAGTTTGGTCGTAGCAGAATTTGCATCACTTGAAGAGGCGCAAGCTTGGGCGGATGATGACCCCTATATTGAAGCCGGTGTCTACGCAAAAGTTATTGTTAAACCATTCAAAAAAGTCCTGCCGTAAGGCCACAATCCACATTGGAATCAACACCATGATGAAATATGCCCTCACACTCTTTTTAGCCTTCAGCCTTAGTGCATGTAGCCAACAAGAAGCGGATACCAGCGTCGCCGACGATCAGATAGCAGCCAGTGTTAATGCCGTTATCATTAGTCACGCCGATGTTAAAAACTATAAGGCCGCTAAAAAAATGCCACAGGCCACTGACGCACAGGTCCTTGAGGAACTCATTGCGACCGAGCTATTACGTCAGGCTGCAAATGATTCTAACTTGTTAGAGCGTGACGATATTCGCTACCAACTCCGCCTTCAAGAATCTGAGTTTATGGCTAGGGCCTTTATGCGAAATAAATTCAGTCAGATGACTTTCACTGAAGAGCAGCTGCGTGAAGAATATGAGCTGGGCGGCCAAGACAAGAGCAAGGTTGAATACAAGGCACGTCATATCCTAGTGAAAACCCCAGATGAGGCACGCGCTATTATTGATGCCTTACGAGCAGGTGGTGATTTTTTAAGCCTAGCAAAAGAACGTTCAACTGGACCTTCTTCTGTTAATGGTGGTGATCTAGGTTGGTTCCAAGCGGCCAATATGGTGCCGGAATTCTCCAGTGCACTGCAAACAATGTCTGCAGGCGATATCTCGGTAAACCCAGTACAAACAAAATTTGGCTGGCATATCATCAAATTAGAAGAAATTCGTGAACCAGCAAAACCTGAATTTGAAAATGTTCGTGGCCAGATCCAACAGTCTCTTTTGAGCAAAGCAATCAATGACTATATGGAAGGCTTACGGCAGAATGCGGATATAGAAATTCGTAAGTAGTTGCATAGATAGAATAATTGCACAAGAATGAGCTGTGTTGTGCTACGAGTAATACGCACAGCTGCAAAACCTAAATAATAACTATAATTATAATTATAAGATTTGGAGAGTAGATAAATGAGTGGATCAAATGGAGCAATGCCTGAGTGTTCAGTTTTACGCCGACACTGGCAATCAACACAAGACATGAAGAGCACTACATCCTCTTCTGCCAGCTCAGCTAGCAGCACATCTAGCGGCGGTATTTTTGGCTGGTTAAAGTCGCTATTTAGTTAAGCATTAACTTGATAGCTAACCCGCGCTGAATGTCAGATTCAACGCGGGTCTTTATTACTATTCACTACATTAGTAGTGCAATACCTGCCACCGCTTAATCTCTAATCCTTTGCCACCTGCTTTAGAAAACCATAAAGCAATCGGCCGTTCACATCTTGCAATATCACCGGCTTAGCGTCTGCTAGTCGAGACTGAATCATCACACCATCCGGCTGCGGTGTAAGTGAAAAGATATGCTCAAATTTAATATCTAAGCGCTGCTTCTCACCTCGCAAATAAAGGCACTGATTACTCACCCATAGTTCTATCGCTGTCTGCTGTTTTGCCTGCACTGCAGACTGTGTCCTATTGCCTAACAAGCCACGAAACAATTGTCGCGCAAGTGACCATTGTGCAGTTTGTTCTTGTGTATGCAGCAACGAAGCCTGTGGGAAATAATATAAGAGCTCTTCACCCTCAGCCAACTCTTCAGTAAAGCGATCAGCGGGTATATTCAGTGCAGGCATCTGCTCTTGACTGAGGCTCTTTAGGCCTAGCAAAGCAGTCTGCTGGGAAACGAAATTGGGTGTCAGAAATAACTTTTCTGGCAAGGCCAATGCCAGCAATAGATCAGACCAAGCCTGCAAGACAGCATTCGGGCTCTCACTATTGAGCTGTTGCTCCGCATATTTTTCTAATGCTCGCACCAAGGCTCTTTTTGCCGGCTCAACAAGGAAGTTATGTCGCAGCAAGGACCGCTGCAGGGCAGACGCTAAATCATCTGCTGATTGACGCCCAATCTGATCACTAAGGGTTTTGTAGAGTTGTTCGCTCAGCGCCTGATGTTCGGCATAACAGCCTTTATGTAGCCTATAAAAAAGGCCGGCGGAACGACCACAGAGGACACAACGTGCCACTCTAGATCACCCCTTCCGGCCTCGTTGTATCCTTTATAGGATCAATCCAGCTGCTGGTATAAATCGTCATCAACCGGTGGTGTTCCGTCATGTATCAAGAAGTTACGACGATCAAGATAAGCCTCACGAATGAATGCGTACTTGTCGGTGGAGATCTCTTCCACAGTTTCTTCTATCGCCAATAGCTCAGCACGTAGACTAACCTTGTCGACTGCAATCACGGCCATGCGCTGACTGGTTGAAAGCTCAACATGCGTCATCGGATCTAACAGCCATTGATCGACCGGAATAGACGGCGTATCACGCATAGTAGACGGGCCAAAGAATGGCAGTACAACATACGGCCCTTCATTCACACCCCAGACTGCCAGAGTTTGACCAAAGTCTTCATTATGCTTGCGCATACCCCATGAGCTAGCAACGTCAAAGAAACCCAGAATACCAGCCGTGCTATTCACAAGGACACGACCAAAGTCAGAGAATGCATCAGCAATCTTACCTTGCAGTAAATTGTTCACACCGATGCTGACATCGTCTAAGTTAGCAAAGAAATTACTAATACCACTTTGCATTGGGCTCGGTGTAATCGCCTGATAACCCTTAGCCACTGGCTTTAAAATCGCCTGGTCTAGGGTGTCGTTAAAGCTATACATAGAACGGTTAAAACCCTGCCATGGATCTCGCTCATTTTCGGCATACTGAGTACTCGCACAGCCGCCTAACACTAGCAATACGCCAGTCAGCGATACGATTTTCATTTTTTGTTGTAGCCAAATTAGCATTTTATTCTCCATTTCAACTCAGTTAATAACATCCCTTTCAATGATTTGGGGATATTACTTTTTAATTCCAGTCTGAGCACCAATCCTTAATCGTAGGGCATTTAACTTAATAAAGCCTTCGGCATCCTTTTGGTCATAAGCGCCACCATCATCCTCAAAAGTAGCAATCGCTTCATTGAAGAGGCTATGCTCGGATGAGCGGCGTCCAGCCACGTGTATATTACCCTTGAATAGGCACAAGCGCACCTCTCCAGTGACATTTTTCTGCGTCTCATCGATCAATTTTTGGAGCGCCAAACGCTCTGGACTCCACCAATAGCCGTTATAGATCAGACTGGCATATTTTGGCATTAGCTCGTCTTTTAGATGGGCTAATTCACGGTCCAAGGTCAATGATTCCACCGCGCGATGGGCCTTCAATAAGATACTGCCACCCGGTGTCTCGTAACAGCCACGAGATTTCATACCGACATAACGGTTTTCAACGATATCTAATCGGCCAATACCATGGCGAGAACCGCGTTTGTTCAGCTCGGCAAGCATTTCCGCAGGCGATAGAGGTTCTCCATCAAGCGTTGCCGCATCACCCTGCTCAAAGCCAAGTACGATATATTCCGGCTCATCCGGGCCATCTGCTGGCGCTACGGTCCAACGCCACATATCCGTCTCTGCTTCTGTCCACGGATCTTCTAATGGACCGCCTTCATAAGAGATATGTAATAGATTCGCATCCATAGAATAAGGTGAACCACCCTTACGCTTTTGCTCTACCGGCACGCCCTGCTCAGCGGCATAGGCGAGCAAGGTTTCGCGCGAGTTAAGATCCCATTCACGCCATGGCGCAATGATTTTAATGTCCGGATTAAGGGCATAAGCCCCCAGTTCGAAACGCACCTGATCGTTACCTTTACCCGTTGCACCATGCGATACCGCATCTGCACCAGTCTCAGCTGCAATCTCGATGAGACGCTTGGCAATCAATGGCCTAGCGATCGACGTACCGAGTAAGTACTCACCTTCATAGATGGTGTTTGCGCGAAACATTGGGTAAACATAGTCGCGTACAAATTCTTCGCGTAGGTCTTCAATGTAAATTTCTTTTACGCCTAAGGTCTGAGCTTTTGCTCTTGCCGGCTCAACTTCTTCACCCTGTCCAATGTCGGCGGTAAACGTGACCACCTCACATTGATATTGATCTTCTAACCAGCGCAAGATCACGGAGGTATCTAAGCCTCCAGAATAGGCTAAGACTACTTTTCGAATGTCTGTCATAATAGTTACTACGGTTGTGTCTGCGGAAGGTGGTTGATTATATCCAACCCGCCAACGATTAGCCTAATTCTATTCACGTTAGCTCGGAAAAAAAACATGTCGACAGTACGCACCAGACTCAACGATGAAGTTGATTTTGTCCCAATGGGCGCCCGCTTTCGCGGCTTTTGCCCGATCGTTGTCGACGTTGAGACGGGGGGTTTCAATGTAGAAACCGACGCATTACTTGAAGTGGCGGCGATCATCTTAGGCTATGATGAACGCGGTGAACTCTACTGTAAAGACTCCTATACCGTCCATATCGAGCCATTTGAGGGTTCAAACTTAGAACCAGCCTCACTGGAGGTGAACGGTATCGATCCGTTCCACCCACTGCGTATTGCGTCCCCTGAAAAAGAAGCCCTAGCGACTATTTTCAAGGCTTCGAATGCAGCGGTTAAAGAGAATCAATGCAAGCGTGCGATCTTAGTCGGTCATAACGCCCCGTTCGACTTAAACTTTATTAACGCTGCTGCTAGCCGCGCCAAGGTGAAAAATAATCCGTTTCACCCTTTCAGCACGCTCGACACCGTAACCCTAGGTGCGATGGCCTATAGCCAAACTGTATTGTCTAAAATTGCAAAGGCAGCCAGCCTAAACTGGGATAACGAAAAAGCTCACACTGCGCTATATGATGCGCATATGACGGCCGAAATATTCTGTAAAATCATGAACATGTGGAACCGCCGTGCTGACCTGATCATGCCATTTAATGACCCATCTGAGATCATCACATAAAGCAATTCAGTCGGCCCATCCGTGAAAATCAAACCACTCGGATGGGCCTAACAAAACTAGTTACTTAAGCACTAGCCTCGTTGATCATCTTCTGCAATTCACCACGCTCAGCCATCTCCAGCGTAATGTCACAACCACCGACTAACTCACCCTTAATATATACCTGAGGGAATGTTGGCCAATCAGCATAGCGTGGCAGGTTCTGGAAGATTTCCGGATCCAGCAAGACATTAACGTAAGCAAACTCTTTACCACAGGCCTTCAAGGCCTCGGCGGTACGCATAGAAAAACCACATTGTGGCATCTGTGGGGTACCTTTCATGTAAACAACAACAGCGTTTGACTCAACTTGTTCACGAATACGGTCTAATACATCCATCTCTAAATCTCCTGAAGATAACGCGCTTTTAATTAATTTCTGCAGTGTAGCCAGCACAGCCCCAGTGAGAAACTAGCCAGCGTAGGTAGCCAGCCCCCTATTTTTCTCCGGGTCTTGATGGCGCACATCATACCTAGTGCATCAAATGCAATCTACGTGCTCTTGCAACCAAAGTTCCAATAGCGCCATATGCCATAACTTACTGCCTTGTAATCGCGTGTGATACTGGTCAGGTGCAGCCAATAAACGGTCAATATAACCTCTATTAAACAGCCCACGCTGACGACATGCTGTCGAATTAAGTGCATCACTGACCATCGCTAAAAACTCGCCACGCACATATTTCAGTGCGGGCATGGGGAAATAGCCCTTGGGTCGGTCAATCACACTATCAGGGATCAAACCACGCGCGATCGCTTTTAATGGATACTTGCCCCCTTCACGCAACTTAAGCTCTGCCGGCATCTGCATCGCAAGCTCTACCAACTGATGGTCTAAGAAGGGTACGCGTGCCTCTAAGCCCCACGCCATAGTCATGCTATCGACACGTTTAACCGGGTCATCAACAATTAGTGTGCGCACATCAAAGCGTAATACCGCATCCATAAACGTATCGGCATGTTTGGTCTCTAATGCCTTTCTGACCAAGGCACTGGTGTAATCTCGATCGACATAATCAGCATGCACCGTCTCACTATATTCAGCGAAGTCACGATCAAAGTAATGATCTGCAAATCGACGTAAAGGGTCTCCGTTGGCAGCATTCATCTGCGGATACCAGAAATAACCGGCAAACAGTTCATCTGCGCCCTGCCCCGACTGCACCACTTTAATATCTTGCGAGACTTGTTCAGCCAATAAATAAAAGGCCACTGCGTCTTGCGCCACCATAGGCTCTGGCATATGCGCAATCGCTTCAGGTAGTCGCTGTAAAACCTGACCATTAGGTATGTAGTGGCGCTGATGGTCGGTAGCAAAGGCCTCGACTACAGCATCGGAATACTCAAATTCATTACCACGTTCTTCCGGCTGATCCTCAAAGCCAACCGAATAGGTCTTTACGCTACCGTGACTCTGCGCCAACAAACCCACAAGCAAACTTGAATCCAGACCGCCTGATAGCAATACACCCACCGGCACATCGGCGATCTCATTACGTCGATCAACCGCTAGCTGCAAGGCTGCTCGCGTCTGCTCAATCCATTCCTGTTTGCTTCTTTCTTCACCTCGGGTTGCAGACAATTCCCAGTAAGACTGCGCCGCACTAACTCCATCTTGATCAACCCAAATAAAACTCCCAGGTTCTACTTTACGTAGCCCTCTTAGGATGGTGCGTGGCGCTGGGACTACCGCATGCAAAGTGAATTGATGCTGTAAAGCCTCGGCATCAATACTTGTATCGATATCACCTGTAGCGAGTAAGGCTTGCGTATTAGAGGCAAAGTTAAAGCGCTTCTGATCAACACTGTAATACAGTGGCTTAATGCCTAACCGATCTCTGGCAAGAAACAGGCGCTTTTTTCTTAAGTCATAAATCGCGAAGGCAAACATACCGATCAAGCGACTCAGACAGGCCTCACCCCAAAGCTCGAATGCCTTAAGAATGACCTCGGTATCGCCTTGGCTTTGAAAGTGCACACCCAGCGCCTGCATTTCGCGGCGTAACTCAGGATAGTTATAGATCGTGCCATTGAACACGATCGCCAATGTTGAATCGGCATTAAATAAGGGCTGTGCGCTACTACTCGACAGATCGATTACAGCCAAACGTCGATGCACTAACCCGACATTCTCCTTTACATAGATACCGCTTGAATCTGGGCCACGCCGTTCTAGGCGTGACAACATCTTATTCATTTTATCTTTATCGACTGCCTTCGAATCAAAACGCAGCTCGCCACCAATTCCACACATAGGCTCTGAATATTATCCTTACTTTAAAGAACTAAATTGAAGTCAGCATATACGCTGAAATAGATTTGATAACCGATTCTATCGACTCAGGTCTGTTGTTGTTTTTCGAGGCAAAACCTTCTATGGTCTTGAGCTAGTCGGATGTGCTTTCAGCGTGCCCGAAACAACAACAAAATAAACTGTACTACTCGAGGTAAAACATGAACCCATTGAACTCCGTATTAGGAACAATCATTACCGGCATCGTCCTATCCATCATTATCATGATTCTGGTCTAGGCACCTCGCTAGCGTATATCGCACAACATTAATAATCAAAATTACAGGAGTTAGATTATGAACACTTTTGCACTAGCCGTATGGCTGCATGTCTTTGTTGGCATCATCTGGATTGGACTACTTTACTACTTTAACTTTGTACAAGTTAGCGCAGTCGCCGCTGCAACTGCAGATACTGACGGCCCCGGCCCAGCTGCCATCGGCAAATACATAGCACCACGTGCACTAGCTTGGTTCCGCTGGAGTGCACTAGCTACTTGGATCACTGGCGCAGCCGCTTTGGAATATGTTGGTGGCTTGGGTACTAATATGCTCTTTACTGACGGTGTCACTGTTATCGGTATCGGCGCATGGTTAGGTACTATCATGTTGCTTAACGTTTGGGGCCCAATCTGGCAAAACCAGAAGAAAATACTTGGCATTAAGCCAGCCTCTGACGCTGAAAAAGCAACTGCTAAGAAAGTTGCCTTCCTTGCATCTCGTACCAACACTGTATTGTCCATCCCTATGCTAATGTGCATGGTCGGTCATGGTCACGGCTTAGTCTTCTAAGAATAGGCTTTATCGGGGCCGCTAACGTAACGGCCCCAAATGCTAGAATATTAAGTAATTTAATAGCATAATCATTAAACGGCAGCGGCTCTCCGCTGCCGTTTTTGGTTATAACGGAACAACTATCAGGAAAATACGTGGACGCCTTACTGCCTACCTATGCACGCAAAGCAATTAGTTTCACCCATGGTGAAGGGGCTTGGCTGTGGGATGAGCAAGGTGAGCGTTATCTAGATGCACTATCTGGCATTGCTGTCTGTGGCTTGGGCCATGCCCACCCAGCAGTGGCCACAGCGCTTAGTGAACAGGCGCAAAAACTGGTGCATACATCAAATATTTATCGCATTCAAAAACAAGAACGACTCGGCACACGCCTCTGTGAGATCAGTGGCATGGAGAAGGTTTTCTTCTGTAATTCTGGCGCCGAAGCGAATGAAGCTGCTATCAAGCTTGCGCGTATGCATGGCCATAGAAAGGGCATCCAGCAACCGCATACCTTAGTATTCGAAAACAGTTTTCACGGCCGCACCATGGCCACCTTAACGGCCACTGGAAACCGAGCTGCACACGCTGGCTTTGAACCCCTAGTACCAGGCTTCATACGAGCGCACTACGATAATATTGGTGCGATACGTCAGCTCTGCGCGCAACACAAACAACTGAGTGCCATTTTGGTCGAGCCGATTCAAGGTGAAGGTGGCATACATATCCCATCACCTGACTTTCTGCCACAGCTACGCGCCATCTGTGATGACTATGATTTATTGCTGATGATTGATGAAGTGCAAACCGGTAATGGACGCACAGGTACTTGGTATGGCTATCAACAGGCCAATATCCTGCCAGACGTTATGACAACGGCCAAAGGTTTAGGTAATGGCGTACCTATTGGTGCCTGCCTTACTAGAACTAAGGCTAACGACTTATTCAAACCCGGCAATCATGGCAGCACCTTTGGTGGCAATCCTTTAGCCTGTGCCGCCGGTTTAGCCGTACTCGATACGATTGAACAGCAGCAGCTTCTAAGCCATGTTACAAAGACATCTGAGCTGTTACTAAATACCTTAAAACAGCGTTTAAGCCAGCATCCCCTATGTCACAATATTCGAGGACAAGGCATGATGCTTGGCATAGAGTTAACTCAGCCCTGTGCTGAGATTGTAGATATTGCTCTAGAACAAAAACTCCTACTCAACGTTACGGCAGGCAACGTGATTCGCCTATTACCACCGTTGATTATCGATAACGAACAAGTGGAACTGATTGCCGAAGGTGTGACTCGCTGTGTCGAGATCTTTGCCGAACGCCAATCTAATTAATTATGGCCAGACATTTTCTTACTCTACTCGATTTAAGCCCAGCTGAATTACAGGGTGTAATTGAACGCGCCTGTGAACTCAAAGCGCTACAGTTGAAGAATGAGCTTTATGCACCTTTTACGAATAAAACGCTGGCTATGTTATTTGACAAGTCATCCACTCGCACCCGGGTTTCTTTCGAGACCGGTATGGCGCAGTTCGGTGGCCATGCCCTGTTCCTTTCATCTAAAGACACCCAGTTGGGACGTGGCGAACCAGTAGAAGATACCGCTCGTGTCCTCTCACGCATGGTCGATATCGTTATGATTCGTACCTTTGAGCACGCCACGGTAGAACGCTATGCGGCAAACTCAGACATCCCGGTAATCAATGGTTTGACCGACCTCTATCACCCCTGCCAATTATTGGCAGACATGCAGACCTGGTATCAATATCGCGGCTCCATCGCGGGTGCTACTGTCACCTGGATAGGTGATGGTAATAATATGTGCCACTCGTATATCAATGCCGCCAAACAGCTGGGCTTTAAACTTAACATTGGCTGTCCGGAAGGCTATTCGCCAGACAGCACCATAGTCGCCTCAGCTGGCACACAGGTCGAGATCTTCCATGATGCAGAAGAAGCTGCACGCAATGCAGACCTCATCGTCACCGACGTATGGGCAAGCATGGGACAGGAAGAAGAACAAAAATTACGCGAAAAAGCCTTCAGCAAATTCCAAGTAAATAGTCGCCTAATGCAGCAAGCGAATAGTGATGCCTTGTTTATGCATTGCCTGCCTGCCCATCGCGATGAAGAGGTTAGCACTGAGGTGTTAGAAGGCCCGCAAAGCGTCGTTTGGGATGAGGCTGGTAATCGCCTACATGCCCAAAAAGCATTGATTGAGTTCCTCTTGTTGACGCCATAAAAAGCCATAGTGACATCTATCACAACAGTCCAAAAGTCGATTAGCCGTTGCGTCCAATAAGACGCAAAGATCTCTTCAACTTGATTTTGCATAGCCGGCTCCGGCATGCTGCAAAAAGAAGGATAAAGAGTTCGCCTATAAAGAACGTACTTGGAGATAGTAATGGAAGCATTCATGGCACTACTCAACACCCTTAGTTCTTTCATCTGGGGTCCCTTTACGCTAGTCCTACTACTAGGCGTTGGCATCTATCTATCACTGGGCCTAAAGCTTCTACCTTGGCGCAGAATCCCTTACGCCTTCCGCCAATTAATGGCGAGCCGCAAGGCGACTAGTGATGGTGATGGTGATGGTGAAATTTCTCCCTTTAACGCCCTAATGACCGCCATGTCCGCCACTGTCGGCACCGGTAATATTGCGGGTGTGGCTACCGCTATTTTCATCGGGGGCCCGGGGGCTATCTTTTGGATGTGGGTCACCGCCCTAGTCGGTATGGCAACCAAGTATGGCGAAGCAGTGCTCGCCGTTAAGTACCGTGAAACCGATGACGATGGTCAGTATGTTGGTGGCCCAATGTATTACATCAAAAATGGCCTAGGTGCAGGTTGGGGCTGGTTAGCCTTCTTATTTGCCTTATTTGGCACGATTGCAGCTTTTGGCATTGGCAACATGGTGCAGTCCAATTCCGTAGCAGCCGCTATGTACAGCAACTTCCAGGTCGAGCATCACCTCACTGGCGGTATCATCGCTGTCTTAACCGCGCTGGTTATCTTAGGTGGCATCAAACGACTCGGTATAATCGCCGGTAAATTAGTGCCATTTATGGCCTTAATTTATATCGCTGGCTCGTTGCTGATTATTATTTCAAATTTTTCCGAGGTGCCGACTGCCCTCGCCATGATCGTTGATAGTGCCTTTAACGGCACAGCCGCAACTGGTGGCTTTGCTGGTGCCGCCGTCATGATGGGCATTCAAATGGGAATTGCACGTGGTATCTTCTCGAATGAGGCCGGCCTCGGTAGCGCACCGATAGCACATGCAGCAGCACAGACAAACAGCCCCGTACGTCAGGGTTTGATTGCTATGCTGGGCACCTTCATCGATACACTCGTTATCTGCACCATGACCGCCTTAGTTATTATCATTAGTGGCGTCTGGACCAGCGGTGAAACCGGCGCTAGCTTATCTAGTATGGCCTACGGCAACCTCCTACCCTTTGGCGAATACATCATCACCTTTGGCTTGGTTATCTTTGCCTTCACCACTATCTTGGGCTGGAGCTACTACGGTGAGCGCTGTGCTAGCTACTTATTTGGTAAAGGCATCATTCTGCCTTACCGCATACTCTGGATTGTGGCGATTTTTACGGGCGCATTCCTCAAGGTCAATCTAATTTGGGTCTTAGCCGATGTCATGAATGGCTTTATGGCTCTGCCGAACTTGATCGCTCTAGCCTTACTAAGCCCAGTAATTTTTGCAGTGACTAAGGAATACTTAGCCTCCAATGAAAAAAACTAACTATCCCTATGTCTAAGGTCATCGAAAAAAAAGAGATTATACTCGCGGTGACGCAAGCCTTAGCAGAAGACGTGGGCAGTGGTGACATCACTGCTGCCCTCTGCTCAAACGAGCCTATTCAAGCCAAGATCATTAGCCGTGAAACAGCCATACTTTGTGGTCAAGCTTGGTTTGTAGAAAGCTTCCAACAAGTAGATAGCAGCATCGTCATCGACTGGCATCATCATGATGGTGATCTGCTGGCTGCTAATGATGTGGTCTGTCACTTACACGGACCGGCACGCGCCTTAGTTAGCGCAGAACGTACCGCACTGAATTTCCTACAGACTCTGTCGGCAACAGCGACAGTGACACATGAATTCATGCAACAGATCGCTACCAATAGTCGTACTAAACTCTTAGACACGCGTAAAACCATCCCAGGGTTACGTCGAGCACAAAAATATGCCGTGCTATGCGGTGGTGGTATGAATCACCGCATTGGCCTATTCGACGCCTATCTAATCAAAGAGAACCATATCGCAGCCTGCGGCTCGATTACTCAAGCGGTATCTCAAGCACGCACCTTACACAGTGATCGCAGTATTGAAGTGGAAGTCGAGAATATTGATGAGTTACGTCAGGCAATGAGTGCAGGTGCCGATCGTGCCTTACTGGATAACTTCAGTTACGAACAGGTCGAACAGGCAGTTGTTCTGGCTAATGGTGAAATTGAATTAGAGGTCTCGGGCAATATCGAAGGGGATCAAATAGCCCGCCTATCTGCTTTACAGGTGGACTATATTTCGTCTGGTGCACTGACCAAGCATATTCGCGCCATCGATTACTCGATGCGTTTTCAAGAGCCGTAAACCCTAACTGACTCTAGAATTTAGGTTTGTGTTTCTCGCTTGGCCTGTTGCCAACGCCGCTCCAGCTCATCTACCGACAGTGCAGATACCTGCAGCCCTTCCGACTTGATCTGCTGCTCCATGCAACGAAAGCGAGTTTCAAATTTTTGGTTCGCTTTTTGTAAGGCATTACCACTGTCTAATTTCAGATGCCGTGAAAGATTAACTACACTAAAAAACAGATCGCCTAGCTCATCTTCAACTGCCGCTTCAGAGGCGACACTGGGTGTCTGTTCAAGCTGCAACATGGCCTCTTCAATCTCACCCAGTTCTTCATGCACTTTCAGTAATACGCCTTTGGCATCTGGCCAGTCAAAGTTAACCTTTGACGCCTTCTTCTGCAGCTTGCGCGCAACCACCCAGGGGCCCTGGCCGATGCCAACACCTGCTAATGCGGATTCATCTTGCGCACTATGAGACGCATCACTTTGTAGCTTGCGCTCTGCTGTTTTCATCTGCTCCCAGTCAGGCTTACCAGCGGCCAATTCCGACTCCGAACCAAACACATGTGGATGCCGCCGTCGCATCTTGGCACTGATTGCTGCGACTACATCCTCAAAGCAAAACGCCTCAATCTCTTCGGCCATTTGCGCGTGATAGACCACTTGCAGCAAAAGATCACCAAGCTCATCACACAGCCCGGGCATATCATTGCGCAATATGGCATCTGCTACCTCATGCGCTTCTTCTACCGTATAAGGTGCGATAGTCTTAAAGCTTTGCTGCTGATCCCATGGGCAGCCGTTTTCAGGATCACGCAGCCGACGTATGATCGTTAACAGCTCTTGCATCTTCTCAGTCGTATTATTGTTATTCACTGTGGCCACCGTATTTAGCTAGGCCATGATAATGGCTCAATAACCCCATCATACAATATTGATCAAACAATGATGGACCTTCGCTACTGCTTGTCAGTCAGCAGAATGAAGCAAACAAGGCTATACTCAGCAGACTATTAAATGATCGATACGGCCACCTTTAGCCGCAGTTAGAAAATGCCAAAAGACGAAATTTACCGACAACCTGTAGAAACCATCGAAGACTTTTGCTTCGATCAAACCGTGAGCGCTGCCTTCGATGATATGGTCGAACGTTCGGTGCCTGGCTATCGCACTTTGATTGCCAATATTGGCCCCATTGCAGCCCATTTTTTAACCCCAGGTGGTCGGGCTTATGACTTAGGCTGTTCTCATGGGGCAGCCTCTCTTGCGATCTTCCAGGCATTAAAAGAGGACAAAAGAAAAATCATTGCAGTCGATAGCGCAGCAGCCATGATTGATGCCTGCCGTAGCCGTATTGCTGCCGCCGGGGCTGAGGAATGGATAGAGACCAAAACAGCCAAGCTACAAGACGTCCCGATCGAAGACGCCGCGGTGATCGTCTTAAACCTGACCTTACAGTTCATCCCCATTGCAGAACGAGACGACATCATCAAACAGCTTTATCAGGGTCTAAACACTGGTGGCGCCTGCATCCTGACAGAAAAAATTGAATTGGCAGAGCCTGCCGATGACCAATTATTCCGTGAACTGCATGAGAACTTTAAGCGTGCAAACCTATATAGCGACCTTGAGATCAGTCAAAAACGTAAGGCCTTAGAAAATGTCTTATTACGAGAGTCTCTAGCTACACATGAACAGCGCCTACATCAGGCTGGGTTCCGTCAAGTGCAAGTTTGGTTCCAGTGCCTAAGCTTTGTTTCAATACTGGCGATCAAATGAAGTTAGAGCATTACAGTGCCTTGCTCGATACCGGTCTCACTGCGACAGCATGGCAGAGCGAATTAACAGAACAGCTAGAGGCCGTCTTTGCTCATCCCTCTCATGGCCATTTCAATAAGTGGTTGGCCGCCGTTGATAGTTTACCTAAGGCTATCAGTACAGACTTTGACTTCACTAAAGACGCCGCTCAAGTCGGTCATTCAGATGACTTAGACCCAGAGCAGTTGGCCGATATCCTGAATGCTTTAAAGACCTTATCACCATGGCGTAAAGGCCCATTCAATTATTGTGGTATTGCTATCGATAGTGAATGGCAGTGCCAACAAAAATGGAGTCGTTTTGAAAAGCATCTTGGCGATATGCATGGCAAACGTGTTTTAGATGTCGGCTGTGGCAATGGATATTACATGTTGCGTATGTTGGGTGCTGGTGCCGAACAAGTCATTGGTGTGGATCCTGGCTTAGTCTTCTTAGCCCAGTTCCAAGCCATCATTCAGACACTTAAGCAAAGGCCTAACACTCACCTCTTACCGCTACCTTTTGAACAGCTACCGGCTGGTCTGAACAACTTTGATCATGTGCTTTCTTTTGGTCTGCTCTACCATCGACGTCAACCACAAGAACATCTAAGCCAACTGCATGATCGCCTACAAGCTGGCGGCATACTCTACCTAGAGACATTAATCTTAGAGACTGAAGAGCATTGTGAGCTGGTGCCAGAAGATCGCTATGCCGGCATGCGTAATGTATGGAGTATTGCTAGCCCCAGTTTTATCCAACACCAGCTCCAGAGTGCTGGCTTTGAAGATGTAGAATGCTTAGATCAAACCACAACCAGCTTAGATGAGCAGCGGGCTAGTGCATGGATGACGAGCTATTCATTAGAAAATTTTCTAGACCCCAACGACCACAGCAAGACCATCGAAGGTCACCCCGCCCCTGTCCGTGGATTATTTCGTGCAGTCAAAGCAAATTAGAAGCTTAGTAACGCAATCTAAATATCTATAACACCGCACTATCCTGACGCATATTGTTCACTAGAGGTGCCAATCGCCCTATCAGATGGCATACTTGCACCGATCCAGCATAATCCTTGGAGATAATAACAATGAAGTTAGTTACCGCAATTATAAAACCATTCAAGTTAGATGAAGTCCGCGAAGCATTAACAGAGCAAGGGGTTCATGGCTTAACCATCACTGAAGTAAAAGGATTTGGTCGGCAAAAAGGCCATACCGAACTCTATCGTGGCGCAGAATACATAGTCGATTTTCTACCGAAGATTAAAATCGAAATTGCTGTCAGCGATGAAGATTTAGAAACAGTGGTATCAACAATCGCTCGTGTTGCCAATAATGGCAAGATCGGTGATGGCAAAATATTTGTCACCCCAATTGAACAAGTTATCCGTATTCGTACGGGTGAGACCGGCAAGGACGCCCTCTAAAAATTTAAAGGACTAAACGTGAAAAAGATTACTATTTTCTTATCCCTAGCTTTCGCTAGTATCATGCTCCCTGGTCTAGCGATAGCTGATGAGCTTAATGGCGCTGACACCTCTTGGATACTCACTTCAACTGCCTTAGTCTTATTTATGACTATTCCGGGGCTAGCTCTATTTTATGCCGGCCTAGTACGCAGTAAAAACGTACTTTCTGTCCTAATGCAGTGTTTTGCTATTACCTGTGTTGCCTCTATTTTATGGCTCATCCTAGGTTACAGCCTAAGCTTTAGCGACGGCGGCAGCATGAATGCCTGGCTCGGTGGTAACAGTAATGCCATGTTAGCCAACGTCACCCGTGACAGCTTATCTGGCAACATCCCTGAAACTGTTTTTGTCATGTTTCAGATGACCTTCGCAATCATTACACCAGCACTGATCGTCGGTGCATTTGCTGAACGCATGCGTTTTTCAGCGATGCTTTGGTTTACTGTTTTCTGGATGTTCTTAGTCTACTTCCCAGTCTGTCATTGGGTCTGGGGTGGTGGTTGGTTAAGCGATATGGGTGCAATGGACTTCGCCGGCGGCCTAGTCGTACATATCACCGCAGGTGTGGGCGCACTAGTTGCTGCCATCATGGTTGGTAACCGCCATGGTTTCCCAACCACACCTTTACCTCCACATAACCTAACCATGACGGTTACCGGTGCAGGCATGCTCTGGGTTGGTTGGTTTGGCTTCAATGGTGGTAGCGCACTCGCTGCTAATGGTGATGCCGGCATGGCCATCCTAGTGACACACATCAGTGCTGCTCTAGCCTCACTTACTTGGATGTTCTTAGAGTGGATCAAATATGGCAAACCTAGCGTATTAGGCATCGTCACTGGCATGGTCGCAGGCTTAGGCAGTATCACACCTGCTTCAGGCTTTGTTGGCCCTATGGGCGCGATCATTATTGGTATCAGTGCCGGTATTATCTGCTTTGGCGCCACCAACTTTATCAAGCGTACCTTGAAGATTGACGATTCCCTCGATGTATTCCCAGTCCACGGGGTTGGCGGCATCATTGGTACCATCCTGACCGGTGTGTTTGTAGCCAGTCAATTTGGAGGAGTCGGCCTAGCCGAAGGAGTCAGTATTTCTGATCAAGTCATGATTCAGATCAAAGCGGTGGGTGCAGTCATTATATGGACTGCTGTTGCCAGCTTCATTTGTCTCAAGGCAGCCGATTTAATTTGCGGCTTACGTATTGATCAAGAGTCTGAAACTAATGGCCTTGATATCAGTGAACATGAAGAGAAGGGCTATAATTTGTAAGCCTGAGTTACTTCATTCACTATAAAAGCCGCCCCGAGGAGACTCTGGGGCCGTTTTTTTTGCCCTTCTTTTAGACTTTAATCCTATATATGCAGTAGTAGACCCTTTTCCTACTGATATTTTCACCAACTCTGAACAGCTTTAGTGCTATTCACTGCTACAGTCACCTATAATGTCGAGGTGAATACAAACATACAGCAATCAACCTTGCCCCAAAAAACCCTCGCGCAAGAGCACAACATCGACGAACAGAAGATCTGTAAGCACGCAAAGCGTGTCGTCAACACCCTGACCGATAAAGGATACCAAGCCTATCTAGTCGGCGGCTGTGTGCGTGACCTCTTACTCAATATCACGCCAAAAGATTTTGATATTGCAACCAATGCAACACCGGAAGAAGTACGCAGCCTATTTGATCGCAGTCGCATCATTGGCCGCCGCTTCCAAATTGTTCATGTCTATTATGGTCGTGAGTTTCTTGAGGTCTCGACCTTTCGTGCGCAGGTCTCAGGCAATGGCAGCAGCCCAAATACCCAATTCAATAATGGCCAAATCACACGTGATAATACGTTTGGCACTATCGATGAAGACGCTTTAAGGCGTGATTTCTCCATCAATGCGCTCTACTACGACTTAGCTGAATCCGCCGTGTTAGATTTCTGCTCAGGTATGGATGCGGTAAAGAACCGCTACTTACGTATGATTGGAGATCCAGCCACGCGTTACCGAGAAGACCCAGTACGCATGCTACGCGCCATGCGTTTCCGTGCAAAACTAGGGTTAGAGATTGAAGAAGACACTGCAGCACCTATCGCTGAGTGCACACATCTACTGAATGATATTTCTTCTGCTCGACTATTCGATGAGACCATCAAGCTCTTTCACAGTGGCCACGCCGTCAATTGTTTTCATGAGTTAAAACACTATGGCCTGTTTCAACAACTGTTCCCGATGACAGACAAAGAGTTGAGCCATGACCCGCAGTTACAAGATTTTATTATTGGCGCCTTAGGCAGTACGGATTCACGCATCAATATCGGTAAAAGCGTCAACCCAGCCTTCATCTTTGCTGTCTTACTATGGCGTCCATTCCAACATGCCGTGACCCAACGTACTCACAATGGCAAGATCAGCCCAGAAAGTCTCTGGGATGCAGGACGAAATACGATTTTTCGTCAAGCCAGCCATACGACCATTCCAAAACGATTTGCTATCACCATTTGTGAGATATGGAAATTCCAGAGTCGCTTTGATCGCATCCGTGGTCGTCAGATCCCTGACTTTATCGCTCATCCTCGCTTTCGTGCCGCTTATGATTTCATGTGCCTACGCTCACTGCTTGGTGAAGTCACTCAAGCTGAAGCGGACTGGTGGACTGATATCCAGAAATGTGACGCTGCGGAAAAGCAATTAATGATTGAACAACGTCCAGAGCCTAGACGAGAGCCTAAGTCAAAATCCAAGGCATCTAAAAGTAATCAGAAAAACATCAAATCTGAATAGATCGACTCGTTAAAATCAATATGAAAAAGAATTACCGGACACTTGCTTACATTGGATTAGGTAGTAATTTACAAGATCCTAGCACCCAGATTGCCATTGCATTGCGTGAATTAGCCTTACTCCCTGAAAGTGATTTGCAGCAGCATTCTGGACTTTATCTGAGTCGACCGATGGGCCCACCTGACCAACCGGTTTACGTCAATGCCGTCGCCAGCATCAAGACACATTTAGAGGCTGAAGAACTGCTTAACCATCTGCAGTCGATTGAAAACCAGCATGGTCGCGAACGTTTAGGTGAACATTGGGGGCCACGCACATTAGATTTAGATATCCTCAGCTTCGGCAACAAGAAAATTAATAGCACGCGCCTAAATGTCCCCCATCCAGGTGTACGTCTGCGTGAATTCGTACTCTACCCATTGCAAGAAATAGATAAAAACCTCATCATCGCTGGTGTAGGTAGAGTCGATCGCCTATCTCAAAAATGCTATGCCAATGGATTGGCGTTACTAGAAGAATAGACGAAAAGAAAATATTATGGGTTCAACACTGCCAGATTTCGTTGTTATAGAGGGACCGATAGGTGTCGGGAAATCAAGTCTGGCCTCACGTATCGCACTCGACTTTGAAGCAGAATTAGTACGTGAAGAAATAGAAGAAAACCCATTCCTTGACCAGTTCTATCAACGTCCCAGTGAAGCGGCGCTATCGGTGCAGCTGTTCTTCTTGATACAACGCACCAAGCAAATGCAGGGCTTACGCCAGAGCAGCATCTTCAATCATACTAAGGTAGCTGACTATCTATTGGAGAAAGACCAGCTATTCGCTCAAGTTACGCTCTCACCAATTGAATATGATCTTTACCAACAGGTGTTTGAACACCTGATTATCGATGCACCAACCCCCGATCTAGTGGTCTATCTACAAGCACCAGTGAATATCCTAATGGAGCGCATCAAAAAACGTGGACGTCACATAGAGCGCCATATTGAACCTACTTATCTAGAACGCCTAAATGAAGCTTATGCCAACTTTTTTCACCACTATTCGGCAGCCCCTCTCTTGGTCGTCAATGCCGCTGACATTGATTTTATTAACAATGAAGGTGACTATGAGCAACTCAAGACACAAATCCTAAATACTACTAGCGGTCGGCATTACTTTAATCCGCTACCCTTCGCGAGCTAATAAGCATGAGTCTGCAAGCAGAATACGGTCTCGGCGTAAGTGAATTATGCGCAATGAGTAAACGTGGTGAGAAAATCGCCTGTTTGACTGCCTATGATGCCAGCTTTGCGCAGGTACTTGATCAGGCGGGTGTCGATATCATCCTTGTTGGTGATTCCCTAGGTATGGTCATCCAAGGCCATGATTCAACGGTCTCAGTCAGCATGGAAGACATGATTTATCACAGCGCTTGCGTGAGTTCGATAAGCAAACGTGCGTTGGTACTGGTTGATATGCCCTTTATGAGTTACAGCAATATCGATCAAGCCCTATTCAATGCCACCCGCCTAATGCAAGAAGGCGGCGCACAGATGGTGAAATTGGAAGCAACTGAACGTCAAAGTGAAATCGTGGCAGAGATGAGTGCCTGTGGCATCCCGGTCTGCGCCCACCTTGGTCTACGCCCACAATACATCCATAAGTTAGGTGGCTATCAACGTCAGGGCCAAGATAGTGAATCGGCCGAGCAAATCCTACAAGATGCCATCAGTTTAGAAAAAGCAGGTGCCGACTTACTCCTCGTTGAATGCATTACGCATACATTGGCCGCCAAGATTCAGCAAACAGTCTCGATCCCAGTAATCGGTATCGGCGCAGGCAAGGATTGTGATGGCCAAATTCTAGTACTACAGGATATCCTTGGTATTACACCTGGGAAAACACCCAGCTTTGCAAAAAACTATTTAACGAAAGGCGGCATTCAAACAGCGGTGCAAGACTATGTCGCTGAAGTGAAATCTGGCGACTTCCCCAGCTAAAGCACAGACCCTAGTATGAATATTATTGAACAAACGCGTCCCTTACGCGCCCAAATTCGACAATGGCGTCGTAATCAGAAAAGTATTGCGTTAGTCCCGACCATGGGACATCTACATGACGGACATTTGGCCCTGGTTGAGCATGCCAAGACACAGGCTGACCATGTCATAGTGAGTATCTTCGTCAATCCATTGCAGTTTGATAATGCCGACGACTTGAAACGCTATCCCAGTAGTATTGCCTCAGATTTACAGCAACTCTCATCACTCGGAGTTGGCGCTATATTCAAACCCACCGTGGATTTGTTATACCCATTAGGCTTGGAGCTTGCCCCCAAGATCCATATCCCGCTATTAGGTGATGAATTTTGTGGTGCACACAGACCCGGACACTTTGATGGCGTCGCTACGGTTGTGAGCAAACTGTTTAATCTAATAGAGCCCGATATCGCCGTGTTTGGCCGCAAGGACTATCAGCAGCTCCTGATTATTCAACGCCTCAGCTCCGAGCTGAACTTTAATATCCAGATACAGGCGCTGGATACCGTGCGGACAGAAGATGGCTTAGCCCTGAGCTCACGTAATGCACATTTATCTACTGAAGAACGTCGCCTTGCTTGTATGCTCTACGCTACGCTGAAGGGTATTGCTCAGCAGGCTGAGCAACAACGACTAACGGATAATCTGCCAACTCTACTTGACCAGTCTATAACGCGATTAAACCAAGCCTCACTCAAGGTCGAGTACCTCGATCTCAGAGATGCGACTGACTTACAAGCCATTCGAAGTGAAACCACCCAAGCCATCGTGCTAGCCGCCGTGCAACTAGGCAAGGTGCGATTAATCGATAACATCCTGTTTGAACTACCAGCCCAATCTTAATATTTAGCCAAACTGACCATCTGAAAGGGTTGCAGAACCATTTTCTGGTGTATACTAATGGCCGTTATCAAGAATATATTATGGAGTATAGATATGGCATGGCTTGTAATCGGATGTGTTGTCCTAGCCGTAGTGATTAACTTGGCGGCTCAGTTAAACATATTCAAACACCTTAAGAACGGCACTATCTACCGATAGGGTTTAGTTCAATAAAAAACGGGCTCCAGGCCCGTTTTTTTGTTTCTAACTTTACACTCAAACCCTATGACCACAGTCGCGTGGAAAGCCCTTAATACACACCTAGGGGATATTCAGAATCATCAGCTACGCGATCTTTTCGCTAGCCAAACAGATCGTTTCCAACAGTTCCATGTGGAATTTGAAGGCGGCCTCTTGGATTACTCCAAGAATCGTCTCAATCAAGTCACCCTCGATAAGTTATTCGTCCTCGCTTCTGAAAAAAAATTAGAGCACTGGCGCGAACGTCTCTTCAGTGGCGATCACATCAATCACACTGAACAACGCGCAGTCTTACACACAGCATTACGTGACAATAAACCAAACCCCAAGCAAGCATTAGTTACACATGAACTAAAACGCATGCAACAAATGGTTGAGCGTTTCAGTCAAAAAAAATGGTTGGGTAGCAGCGATAAACCACTGAGGGAAGTTGTTGTTATTGGTATCGGCGGCTCCTACCTTGGCCCTAAGCTTGCCTGTGAAGCCTTACAGACCTACGCACAAAAAGATGTTCGCGTGCACTACATTAGTAATGTTGATGCACATGAGATGCATGAAGTCTTAGACTTGATTGAGCCGACAGAAACACTCTTCATTGTCATCTCAAAAAGTTTTACGACACAAGAAACCAGCACGAATATGCATAGCTGTATGCGCTGGTTACTAGAAAAAACCGGCGATCACTCAGCCATACAGAAACAATTTGTAGGCATTACAGCAAATACTGAACTTGCGCTTAAGGCAGGTATAACTGCTGACAACATCCTCAGCATGTGGGATTGGGTAGGAGGCCGTTATTCGCTCTGGAGTACTGTTGGCCTACCCTTAGCCCTACTTCTAGGTATGGATCATTTCCGTCAATTATTGGCCGGTGCCTATGCCATGGATGAGCATTTCAAGAATCAAGATTTCAACAAAAATGTACCCGTATTAATGGCGCTAATCGGTATTTGGAATCGAAATTTCTTAAATCTCCCAGCCTATGCTGTTCTACCTTATGACAATCGTTTACGCAGTCTACCGCGTTACCTGCAACAACTTGATATGGAAAGTAATGGTAAGGGCATAGATCGTCAGGGTCAGGCATGCACACATCAAACTGCCCCTATTCTTTTTGGTGAGGCCGGCACTAATGGGCAACATGCTTTCCACCAATTACTACATCAAGGCACCACCACTGTTCCTTGTGACTTTATTGGCTTTCGCCAAACCACCTATAGCCAAGAGCATCACCATATTCTGCTGTCTAATATGCTAGCTCAGTCGCAGGCCATGATGACCGGCCGCACCTTAGAAGAAAGCACTGCCATGCTACGAGCACAAAACGCCGAGCGCATTGATATGCTTGCACCGGCTATGAGTTTTAGCGGCAACCGCCCAAGCAACACCTTGCTGTTCGATCGACTCACACCCTTCAGTCTCGGTAGTTTATTGGCTCTATATGAACACAAAGTCTTCGTTCAAGGTGTTATCTGGAACATCAATTCCTTTGATCAAATGGGTGTGGAACTCGGCAAAACATTAAGCAATAAGATATTACATAGCCTACAAATCGAATCGATAAGTGATGAGTTTGATGGCTCTACTGCAGCTCTACTCACCTATCTAATGAAGCGCAGTGATTAACACTTAGTGCTCATCCAGTTACCATGAAAAAACCATTCGCCGCTGCCGCGGATCAAAACAAAGAAGCCATCGCTGCAGTCTTATCAGCTGAATTAGCCAACGCTAATCATGTCATTGAGATCGGCAGTGGTACTGGCCAACATGCCGTACATTTTAGCAAACTGTTGCCTCATCTAAGCTGGCATTGCAGCGATCAACGCGACCATATAGCAGGCATCCAGCTCTGGTTAGACTCAGCCGGCCTCAACAATACGCCGCCTGCTTTTGTTTTAGATGTCAGCCAGGACTGGCCTAAAAAGATTTATGACGCCGCCTATGCCGCCAATATTGCGCACATAATGCATTGGCCAGAGATTGAAGACCTGTTTGCTGGTTTAGGCACAGCACTCGGCCATGGCGCTTGTTTTTATCTCTATGGCCCATTTAGTTTTGATGGCCAGTTCAGCAGCCAAAGTAATCAGGCCTTTGATCAATTTCTACGCCAGCAAGACCCGCATTCAGGGCTGCGTGATAAAAATAAACTCGATCAGCTCGCCCTCAAACATGGATTGATTGCGGCAGCCTGCTGGGCACTGCCAGCGAACAATCATATTTTAAGCTGGCAAAAGACCTAGCACTGCACATTGGTCGCTTGATGTTGAGCGATTGCCCAATTGATATGTTCCTGCACCATCGCACTTGGGTAGTCTAAACGCGCTTGCAAGGCCTGCATGACCTCTTCACTACTGGTCGCATTACCCAGCGCTACCGCGATATTTCTCAGCCATTGTTCATGCCCAATGCGACGCATGGCAGACCCTTCTGTATTTTTTAGAAAATCGGCTTCACTCCAAGCAAATAGATCGACTAAGCGGGATGAATCCAACTGCTGACGTGCGGCAAAGTCGGCTAATTCTGAGGTTTGCGCAAAGCTATTCCAGGGACAGGCTAATTGACAGTCATCACAGCCGTAAATGCGATTACCGATCGCCTGCCTAAATTCTTCCGCAATGCTGCCTTTATTCTCGATTGTTAAATAAGAAATACAACGCCGCGCATCCAGCTCATAGGGCGCAATAATGGCCTGTGTGGGACAGATATCAATGCAGGCCTGACAGCTACCACAGGCATTTTCTACTTTTGAGCTCAGCGGTAACGGCAGATCGGTAAACAATTCACCAAGAAAAAACCAAGACCCGGCATCACGTGAGATCAGATTTGTATGTTTCCCGATCCAACCTAGGCCTGCCTTTTCAGCCAATGGCTTTTCTAATACCGGCGCGCTATCAACAAAGGCGCGGTAACCAAATTCACCCACCTCATCCTGAATCTTATCGGCTAGCTTTTGTAGACGTTTGCGTAACACCTTATGGTAGTCACGGCCTAAGGTATAACGTGAGATATAAGCCAAATCACTATCTTCTAAAACGGCAATAGGATCTCGTGTACGTGGCGGATAATAGTCCATGCGCACACTGATAATACGCAAAGTCCCTGGGAGTAACTCATCTGGTTTTGAACGCATCCGGCCATGCTTGGCCATATAGCCCATATCACCATGGTGCCCCTTATCTAGCCAACGCAACAAATAGGCCTCATGCTCATCAAGATTGGTATCGGCGATGCCAACATGATTAAATCCAAGCTGTTTTGCCCACTCTTGGATATGCTGCACGAGTTCCTGTGGCGACGACGAATTAAGCTTAGAAGACATGCTGCTATAGTACCCACTGTCGCCTTTAGAGTGAACCAACTAGATTGAAGTAAACTCATCATCAGCAACCATAAAAAATAATGACCTTAGCGAATATGCCAAGCTCGCCGAGCTTACCCGGCCTACCTGATACGCCTATTCTAATCGAGTCCAGCAATGCGATGGAGGCGTTTGCAGCCCGCCTAGCAGGCACACTACAAGCACCTGCATTGGTGTTTTTAGAGGGTGACCTAGGTGTCGGGAAAACTACCTTTGTGCGTGGTTATCTGCGTGCCCTAGGCTATCAAGGCCATGTCAAAAGCCCAACATTCACACTAGTTGAAAGCTATACATTGGCATCTTATAAGATCCATCATTTTGATCTCTACCGCTTAAGCGACCCTGAGGAGCTAGAGTTCATGGGTATACGTGAATACCTCAGTAGCGACGCGATCTGTTTTGTTGAATGGCCTGAGAAAGGCAATCCTTTATTACATTCACCAGACCTGACTATAAAAATCGAGCATGCCGAAGAAAAACGCTGGCTAGATTGCACGCAGGGTGCATAATAAAACTCATGTCGCCTACTTCTCATCAACAATCTCTCATTCGTACCTTCGCCCTACTCTTAGTCAGCCTATTTTGGTTGGCACCAGTTTCAGCGGAACCGATTGCAGTAGAAGATATTCGTGTTGCTGTAAAAGACCAAACCACACGGATTGTGATTGAGACAAAAAAACGCCCCGCCTATAAAGTCTTTAGCCTCAGCGACCCAGAACGTTTAGTCATCGATATCGCAAACACTAAACTGACTAAAAAAATTACTCGCAGCACCTTTATCGGCACCCATGTTAGTGATATGCGTCATGCCCAACGCAAATCATCTTTACGTCTGGTATTTGATCTAAAACAGCGTGTCACGCCCAACAATTTCTTACTCGCACCTAACAGTAAAAACAATTACCGGCTAGTGCTCGACCTGAGCGCTGGGAAAAACAAACAGTCCGCCAGTAAGAAACCGGCTAATTCAATCAGTAGCGCCCCAATTCAAAGACGCCCATTACGCGATATCGTCATCGCTCTTGATGCTGGCCATGGTGGCAAAGATCCAGGCGCTATCGGCTATGCTGGTACCTACGAAAAAAATGTCGTACTGCAGATCACAAAGCGCCTAAAACGTATGCTAGATGCACAACCCGGTATGCGTGCGATACTCACTCGCAGTAATGATCGTTACCTAACGCTACGCGAACGTACAAGCAAAGCGCGTAAGAATCGTGCAGATCTCTTTATCTCGATACATGCCGATGCGGTAGAAAGCCGACGTGCTCATGGCTCATCGGTTTATGTTTTATCTAGACGCGGCGCCAGTAGTGAGGCAGCCAAGATTTTGGCCCGATCACAGAATGCAGCCGATATGGTCGGTGGCGTCTCCTTAGGCGGTAAAGACAAGGTCTTACAGCATGTCATCTTAGACCTCTCACAAACCGCCACTATCGATGCCAGCACTGAGCTCGCTCATAATGTAATCGCCGAGTTAGCACGCTTAGGCAAGACCAAGAAAAAAGTGGGGTATGCCGGCTTTGTCGTCTTAAAGTCACCAGATATCCCCTCGATTTTGGTCGAGACTGCCTTCATATCAAATCGCTCAGAAGAGAAAAAATTACGCTCTCCGAAACACCAGGAAAAAATGGCCAAGGCGATACTCAATGGTATTAGGCGCTATCTACAAAAAAATGCCCCTGAGGACAGCAAGCTAGCACAAGCCCCTACGAATAGAAGTAATAATCGGCATATTATTCGCAGTGGCGAAACACTATCTGGCGTTGCTCAGCGTTATGGTATCAGCGTCAAAGCCTTACGTTTAGCCAATGGTATCAAGGGCGATAAAATTCGTGTCGGACAAAAACTTAAGATCCCTAAAGGTTAAGCTTAGCGAGAATAAAACTGGCTAAGATTTGAAAATAGACCGATGCCAAATAGCTGTTAATACTCGATCAAGTGCCGATTGAGCACTACCCATAAGCTTCTCTGAAAGTGACTTGGGCACAACATGACTGACCTCATAAATATCGGCAGTAGTACTTAATTGCCATAGATAATCATCACTAGTCATCAATTCATCCACTAGATTGAGCTCTAACGCTCGACGTCCATACCAGTGCTCACCAGTTGCGACCTTAGCAAGATCAACCGATGCTCTCTGCTCATGAATAAAGTCCTTAAACAATTCATGAGTGTCTTCAATCTGCTCTGTAAATTTCGCACGATCCTCGTCTGTATTCTTACCAAACATGGTGATGGTGCGCTTATTTTCTCCAGCCTTAATCATCTCGAAATCGACACCATTTTTATCTAGTAGTCGACTGAAATTAGGCATTTGTGCAATCACGCCAATCGATCCAATCACTGAGAAAGGGGCTGCAACGACCTTATCGGCAACACAGGCCATCATATAACCACCGCTAGCAGCGACCTTATCCACCACTATCGTCAAGCCTAATTCATGCTGTTTAAATCGGGTCAGTTGTGAGGCCGCAAAGCCATGCTCATGCACCAAGCCCCCAGCATTTTCTAAGCACAAGACCACTTCATCGCTTTTATCAGCCACTGACAGGATAGCGCTGACCTCATCGCGTAGATATTTTGTTGCCGACGCCTTGATATTGCCAACAAAGCGCAATACAAAAACACGTTTACGGCTTTGTTCCCGCTCATCCTTATCCGCCTTCTTTTGTGCCTTTTGAATTTTCTTAAATTCTTTCTTAGGCAGGACTTCGCGTTGCATACGTTCTTTGGTCTCTGCATATCGGCGCGTCACATTCTTAATTTTTAGACGATCGGCATGCTGACCACGCGCCGCCAGAGAGAATATGACGGTGAGAACCACTATAAATAGTATGACTAAGGTTATTGTTTTAGCGAAAAATAGACCGTAGTCCAAGAAGAATTCCATCATGCTATTTTCTCTTTAATATGAGCCACACTGAGCTACTCTAAATATGATTCGGTTCAAATTCGGCAAACCACTGACCGACTTCTGCTTCACTAGGCGGCATGTAAAATAAACCACGCAAATCGAGCGCACCCTGATCCCCAAGCTCCGCCCCACTCAAGACTGTTTTGAAATCACTACCTGCCAACAATTGATGCGAGATAGTGGTGAAGTATCGTTGTACATAATTATGTCGCAATAAATCATGCAGCAACTCTGGCCCTGCCACCAAATAAACCGAACGATAGCCCTGTTGCTGTAGAAACGACATCAGTGGTTCCACATCCACTAAACGCTCCTGACCACAGCGTAGCGGTTCCATGCCCTTTTCTCGCCAGTAATCGATGCGTTCAGGGGCCACTTCAGCAGCAGTCGCCAGGTGTACTTTTTGGCCGTGCTGGTCTAGCGAGTCATGCCATGGAAAGTCCAGAGAACCGCTAATAATCATCACATCAGGGGCTGGTTTCAACCCCTGCTCTGTACGCCATCTATGCAGATATTCTGTTTCTGCATGCTCCGGCAGCTGCAAAATATTACCTAAACGATTTTCCTGCAGCGAACGCATATAGCCACCATGCGTAATAATGCAATCGGCATGCGCATAGAGTTCTAAAAATAGACGGAAGTCCAAACTGGACTTGAGCCGCTGTGGTAACTGGTACTGTTCATCATCACCGCCCGCCAGTGCGATGCGACCGTCAAGACTCGATAAAAAATTGGCATAAACCAGTGGTATTGCACCTTCTTCACCAGCAATTCTGCCCGGTCTGAGATACAATCCCTGTACTGATTGCGCCTCCCCCGTAGGGGGAAATAAGCGTGTAATTTTTTCCATCACAACGAAACCTTTGCCGTGGCCTTACCAAAAATTCAAACTGCAATACCCTTACGCCGATACAAGTATGGCGAATATACCGCTACTTTACTGGGTGACATCAGCAGCAGCGATGACCTGAATTACTGCTTTATGATGGCTTTAGTAAAAGACGGCGGAACTGATCCAGAAGTATACATTACCCATGAGGAAACCGCGGCGGGATCTACTGAACGATATAGAACCCGAGTCTTGACTGCCGATGCTGAGCATATTATCGATCAGCAGGCACAGGCATTAAACCAAACTGCATTTTGTGATTTCGCCCTAAATGGCATCCAACAAATGTTTGGTCTTAGTGACGAACAAGCGGTTTTGCTCAGCTAAAACCTACGGATAAAATCACCATGTCCCAATCGATCAAGAAACTACCTGATACCCTAATCAATCAGATCGCTGCCGGTGAAGTTATTGAACGACCTGCCTCGATTGTAAAAGAACTGGTTGAAAACAGTATCGATGCGGGTGCTAGTAGTATTACGGTTGAGCTCGAACAAGGTGGTATTCAACGCATCTCTGTACGTGATGATGGCAAAGGCATCCCAGCCGACGAAATCACATTAGCTCTAACTCGACATGCCACTTCAAAGATCGAAAGCTTTGATGACTTACATCGCATTCGAAGCATGGGTTTTCGTGGTGAAGCGCTACCTAGTATCGCCTCCATTTCACGCTTTAGCTTGAGCTCGCGCAGCGTAGACAGTGAGCAAGCGTGGCAGATTACCGTTGATGGTGGCCGTATTAATGACACCGATGGCGATGGATTACTGAAACCAGCCCGACAGGCACAGGGCACCCACATTGACGTCAACGATATCTTCTTTAACACACCTGCACGGCGCAAGTTCTTACGTGCAGAAAAGACCGAATTCAACCATTGCGAACAGGTCGTCAAACGAGTTGCATTGGCACACTTTGCCTGTGCCTTTGAACTACGACACAACCAAAAGACCATCTTTTCGTTGCCACCAGCACTAGACCAAGAAGCACAGGAACGTCGGCTACAAACATTGCTTGGCCGTAGCTTTGTCGAAAACCTGTTGTACTTTGAACATGAACACGATGGCAAACAACTACATGGCTGGCTGGCCACACCAAACTTCTCACGCTCACAAGCAGATATGCAATATCAGTTTGTTAATCAACGCCATGTCCGTGATAAAACAATCTCACATGCGATCAAGCTTGCCTATCAAGATGTGCTCTATCATGGCCGACAACCGGCCTATGTTATTTTTCTTGAGATCGACCCCAGCACCTTAGATGTCAATGCACATCCAGCAAAAACTGAGGTCCGTTTTCGCGACAGCCGCTCGATCCATGACTTTTGTCGGCACACGCTAAAGCAACTCCTGAGTGAATTTCGTAGTGCACCGATTGATCATGACCAATTGAATAAATTAGCCAGCTATACCGGCAGTTCTTATCGCGCACCAGAACAGACCCGACTGAACACATCGACAGTCATGGAACATGCATCACAGCTCTACCCAGCCAGCCAACAAGGCAGTAGTGCATCCTCCACGTCTCATCAACCGTTAACCAGCGCCAGCATTGATGAGATGGCGGTCTTTGGCCAAGAGGCGGTACAAGCAGAAGACAACATGCCCGCCTTAGGTTATGCCTTAGGCCAGCTACATGGCGTCTATGTACTAGCTCAAAATGAGCAAGGCCTAGTCCTCGTCGACATGCATGCAGCGCATGAGCGGGTCGTCTATGAGCAACTCAAGGCACAAAGCCTAGACCTTGCCCCACAACAACTCTTAGTCCCCTTACAAGTCAACCTGAGCGCGAGTGAAGCGCGCTTTGCTAGCCTGCATCAAGCGTTATTTAGTGAGCTTGGGATACAACTGGATTTACTCAGCGACGAACAGATTGTCGTACGCTCAGCACCCTCGCTATTGAACGATACCGATATTGCTGGCGTGGTGCGTGACATGCTGTCTGATCTCAACGAGAGCGGCGAAAGCGATCGCATCGAAGTCTTACGCAATGAAGCACTGTCTAGCATGGCCTGCCATGGCTCGGTTCGAGCCAACCGTAAGATGACTGTGTTAGAGATGAATGCCTTATTACGTGCGATTGAAGAGACCGAGCGCAGTGGCCAGTGTAACCATGGTCGCCCGACTTGGATTCAACTCAGTATTGCCGATCTCGACAAACTGTTTTATCGCGGTCGTTGAATCGTGGCTGCTGCCGTCATCTTTTTAATGGGCCCAACGGCTAGTGGTAAGACCGACCTAGCAATAGAGCTCTGCCGCCAACGCCCCTGTGAAATTATCAGTGTCGACTCTGCCCTGATTTATCGTGAGATGAATATTGGTACCGCTAAGCCAACGGCTGATGTGTTAGCGGATGCGCCACATGCATTACTTGATATTCGCAACCCAGATGAGCAGTACTCGGTAGCCGAATTCTGTAACGACGCCAACCGCCTGATCGATGAAATCCTCGCTCGTGGTCACACCCCATTATTGGTTGGTGGCACCATCATGTATTTCCATGCCCTACAGTTTGGGCTCTCCGAGCTCCCCGCTACTAACGATAAGATTCGTCAGCAGATCGAAGAGGAGATGCAGCTCAAAGGAGTAGCCGCATTACATGACCGACTGAGCACCATCGATGCCACTGCAGCCGCTCGCATACATCCCAATGATAGACAACGCATACAGCGTGCTTTAGAGGTTTTTGATAATACCGGCAGCACCCTGACCGCGTGGCAGCAAAAGCCGAAATCCACCCGCGATGATCTAGATATTCACGCTTGGGGGCTGTTCCCTGAAGACCGGGCCTGGCTACATCAGAATATCGAACAACGTTTTGACTGGATGCTAGACCATGGTGCAGTCGAGGAATTACAGGCCTTACGCAAAAATTGGACTCTTTCACCGGACATGTCATCGATGCGCTGTATTGGATATCGCCAGATCTGGTCATATCTAGAAGGCGATATCACTTATGCCGATATGCGTGAACAAGGCATTGCTGCTACCCGCCAGCTAGCCAAACGGCAGCTCACTTGGCTGCGTAGCTATCCAAAAGTAGAGCTAATTGACCCGGCAATACAACCTATTACACAGCTAGCGGAGCAAATCAGTTGCAACCTGCCAGCTAGTAACTGCTAAAATGATCTTCAGCTCTCGCTCGTTGGGGAATTAGCGTAGGGCGATCTAACAACAATTAACATTAAGAGTGAAAACCTAATGTCAAAAGGTCAAACTTTACAAGAACCCTTCTTAAACGCATTACGAAAAGAAAAGATTCCTGTCGCCATCTATCTTGTTAATGGTATTAAGCTGCAGGGACAGATCGATTCTTTCGATCAATTCGTCATTGTGCTTAAAAATACCGTCAACCAGATGGTCTATAAACATGCGATTTCAACTATCGTGCCGACAAAAGTAGTGAACGTCCCATTTGTTGATGACGTTGAATAGCTTGTTTTGTAGTAGCAGGAGCAAGCATTAAGTGTTTGAACGTCCCAAGAGTGGCGAAAGCGCTCTCTTAGTTCACCCCGCATTTGGGCGCAGTCCTGACCCCGCCGATACGGAAGAATTTAGACTATTAGCCAAATCAGCCGGTGCGGATATCATCGATATCGTGCTTTATTCGCGTGCCAAACCAGAATCTCGCTTTCTTATCGGTGGCGGTAAGCTCGAAGAGCTCGCTGAACGGGTAGAGGCAGAAGGGATTGAATTACTATTATTCAATCATGCCCTCTCGCCTAGCCAAGAACGCAATATCGAGAGTGCCTGCCACTGCCGTGTGCTCGATCGTACCGGCCTAATCCTTGATATTTTCGCACAACGTGCGCGCTCTTATGAAGGCAAGCTACAGGTCGAGCTCGCTCAACTTAGATATATTTCTACGCGTCTGGTACGTGGTTGGACTCACCTAGAACGGCAAAAAGGTGGTATTGGTATGCGCGGCCCGGGCGAGACCCAGCTGGAAACCGACCGTCGTTTGCTCGCAGTCCGGGTTAAATCTTTAGAAAAGCGTTTGGCCAAAGTCCGTTCACAACGGAATCAAGGTCGCCAAGCACGCAAGAAAAAACCAATCCCAACCGTTGCGCTAGTAGGCTATACCAACGCAGGTAAGTCGACGCTATTCAATACCCTTACCGATAGCAAGGTGTATCAGGCCGATCAGTTATTCGCCACCTTGGATCCGACCCTACGCCGCTTACAGCTCGAGGGCTTCGATGAAATCATCCTCGCTGATACGGTAGGTTTCATCCAAGATTTACCCCATGACTTGGTCGAGGCCTTCCACGCCACTCTACAAGAGACGGTTGAGGCTGACTTACTACTGCATGTTGTCGATGCCTCCAACCCTCAGCGAAATGAGCATATTTGCGAAGTTAATACGGTGCTGGAAATGATCAATGCAGAGAGCTGCCCACAAATCTTGGTCTACAACAAAATCGACCAGATTAATCAAATGCCGCATATCGACATAGGTGATGATAATCGTATCAATCGCATCTGGGTTTCGGCCCTAGAGAGCGATGGTTTGCCATTACTGCACTCTGCAATGGTCCAATTTTTTAGTGAAAGTCATAAAATCGTAAGCCTACAGCTGCCGCCAGCACAGGGTGATCTGCGTGCTTTACTGCATGAACATCATTCAATATTGGAGGAAACCTTTGATCCTGAAGGGTTTTGGCAGATTGAGGCACGTATAAGCGTAGAGCTTATGTCACGCTTCACAGACTATTTGGTAAAAGAGACCACTACAGAGCATGAACAAGAGAATGCTGAAATTTTGCTGAAGAGTGAATAGAATAGCGCCAACATTTATTTAAACTCACTGCGGAGTCAACATGCCCTGGAACACCCCAGGTAACAACAACGATGACCCTTGGAATCGTAAATCCAATAATCAAGGGCCACCGGATCTCGATGAAGTCTTTCAAAAGTTAGGACGTAAGTTTGGAGGCCTCTTTGGCGGTTCCGGCGGTGGTTCTAACTCATCTTCAGGTTCATCTAACGGTTCGTCTAGCATAGGTCTGATCGCAATTTTTATTATTGCTATCGTTTGGGCCATGTCAGGCGTCTACAAGGTGACAGAAGGCGAAGCCGGCGTCATCCTACAATTTGGCAAATACAAAGAGACTACTAATCCCGGTCTACACTGGCATGTTCCTTTCCCAGTGCAGTCGCTATTTATAGTCGACACACAGCGAGTACGGAGTGCCAAACATCAAACCACCATGCTAACGCAGGATGAGAATATCGTAGAGATCATTCTCGCTGCACAGTATCGAGTGAAAGATGCACCAGGCTACTTATTCAACTTGCGTGGGCCAGAAACCACACTAAAGCAGGCGATGGAAAGCGCGATTCGCGAGATCGTCGGTAAGAGCAAAGTAGACTTTGTCTTATATGAAGGCCTAGAGGTTATTTCTTCTAGCACTAAAGAACTGATGCAGGAGATCCTGGACCGCTACGACGCTGGTATCGAGATCACCTCACTCAACTTAGAGAAGACACAGCCCCCTAGTCCGGTACAGAACGCCTTTGATGACGTGATTAAATCACGTGAGGATTTGGAGCGTTACATTCAGGAAGCAGAAGCCTACGCTAATACCATCGTGCCACAGGCTCGAGGTGAGGCAGCACGCATCACTGAGGAAGCAACAGGTTACAAAGAAGCCATTGTTGCTACCGCTGAAGGTGAATCTGAACGTTTTTCAGCATTACTCACTGAGTACAAGAAGGCACCAAGCATCACACGCGAACGTCTCTATCTTGAAGCAACTGAAGCGGTCTTCAGCAACAGCACGAAGATCATGTTGGATGTTGAAGGTGGTAATAACCTAATGTATTTGCCATTGGATAAATTAATTCAGAACGCACCAACACGCTCAGACAGCACTGGTGCAGCTAATACTTCATCTAGCTTTGGTTCATCCAACTCATCAGAGATACCACAACGCCCAACACGCGGCAGGGAGAATCGCTAATATGATCACTAAAATCATTGCTGCCCTTATTGCTGTCAGCATTATTGTCTACAGTAGCTGCGTTTACACTGTAAATGAAACGCAACGTGCGATCCTATTGAAGTTTGGTGAGATCATTCAGGCAGATATTCAGCCTGGCTTGCACTTCAAACTACCGATCGTCAACGATGTGAAATATTTCGACTCTCGTATCCTAACGCTGGATGTGAAGCCTGATTTATTTCCGACCAGTGAAAAGAAATATGTCTATGTCGATTTCTTTGTCAAATGGCGTATCGATAATGTGCGTGACTATTTCGTTGCCACTGGTGGTATAGAATCTCGTGCCAATAGTCGTCTAAGCCAAATCACAAAAGATGAATTACGTGATGTGATTGCTGCGCGAACTATTAAAGAAGCTGTCTCCGGTGAACGTTTAGAAATCATGAATGCACTAGTGCGCAAAACCAACGAAATCTCAAAAGAACTTGGTATTGAGATCGTTGACTTACGTGTTAGCCGTATCGACTACACTGAAGACATTAGTGATTCAGTTTATGAGCGTATGCGTGCCGAACGTGACCGTGTAGCAAAAGACTTTCGTGCTCGTGGCCGTGAATCAGCGGAGCGTATTCGAGCTGCTGCCGATCGCCAACGTCAAGTTACTCTGGCAGATGCCTACAAACGATCTGAGCAGTTACGTGGTGAAGGTGATGCAACAGCGGCCGATATCTATGCACGGGCCTACGGTGCAGACGAAGAGTTCTACACATTAACTAAGAGCTTAAGCGCGTATAAACGTACGTTTAACAGTAAGAATGATGTTTTGGTGTTAAAACCAGACTCTCAGTTCTTCCGTTACTTCAATCAATCAGGCAAATAAGACCTAGGTCTTACATCTCTGTTTGATCCCTTGTTAGCAGCAGTCGCCTTCGTATTCCTATTCGAAGGCCTGTTGCCAGCATTCTCGCCAAAATCGCTAGCCGCGGCCTATCAACAGATAAGTTCACTACTAGATACAAAAATTCGCTGATTAGGGTTAGTGAGCATGACCCTAGCCGTGTTATTCTTATGGCTGTTAGTTAATCGTTAAACTGAAGCTACTGCCATGAACTCCCGTACCCGCTGGTTACTACCTACTGGTATTCAAGAAGTTTTACCCAATGATGCGGTAATCCTTGAAAACCAACGCCGAAAACTTATCGACTTATTCCGCTCTTGGGGTTATCGATTAGTCATACCTCCATTTATTGAATTCGTCGATTCATTGTTATTAAAAGACAGTGATGACCTCAATATACAAACATTCAAATTCACGGATCAGATTTCAGGACGTACGCTAGGTGTACGTGCAGATATGACGCCGCAGGTTGCGCGCATTGATGCCCATATGCTGAAAGAAGAAGGGGCTACTCGCCTCTGTTATTGCGGCACCGTGTTACTGACCCAGGCCGAGTCGGCCGGTGGCACACGCAGCCCATTACAGATCGGTGCTGAGCTGTATGGTGATGACAGCATTGAAAGTGATGCAGAAATTATTCGCATGATGCTGACAGCGATTACCGAAACCGGTATCGATAATCCCTTACTAGATTTGGGGCATGCCGGCATTTTCGACATCTTATGTGATGAAGTTGATCTTGTAGGCGAAGCTAAGCAAGACTTATTTTCTATCCTGCAACGCAAGTCAGCGCCAGATATGCAGGCCTTCCTAAACACTATGGATTGTGCCGATAGCCACAAATCTGCAATCGCAGCAATGAACCAGCTACACGGTGATGCACAAATATTGCAACAAGCGAAAAGTGTATTAGCACCCGCTGGAGCAAGAATGGTCGTGGCCATTAACAAATTAGAGGCCTTAGCCGAAAAACTAGGCAAACGCCTAAGCAATCATCAGATCCATTTTGATCTTGCTGAAGTGCGTGGCTATCACTATCAAAATGATCTTGTCTTTGCCGCCTATGATCGTGCCAGCGGTGCTGAGTTAGCCCGTGGTGGTCGTTATGACAACATTGGCGAGGCCTTTGGCCGTGCCCGCCCAGCAACCGGCTTTAGTGCTGACTTAAAACAATTACTAAAACTCTCACAACTGGACAGCGATACGCAGCCGGCGATCTTCGCCCCCTTAAGTGACGATCCAGCACTCGATCAAATTATTACTGAACTACGCAATTCTGGTGAAACCATTATTGCTGGCCTAAGTTCATCAGATACCGCTAAATCCAGTGCCTGTAAGCGGCAGCTGGAGCAAGACGGCGATACTTGGGCTATCAAGGAAGCTTAATCATGCAAAAGAATATCGTAGTCCTCGGCGCCCAATGGGGTGATGAGGGTAAAGGCAAGATCGTCGACATGTTAACCGCAAAAGCTGACGCTGTAGTTCGCTTTCAAGGTGGGCATAATGCCGGACACACCATTGTTGTTGGCGAAGACACAACTGTCTTGCACCTTATCCCCTCTGGCATTTTGCGTCAGGAAACAGCCTGCTTCATTGGCAATGGCGTGGTGTTATCACCCGCTGCTCTATTAGAAGAGCTAACCATGCTAGAAACGCGCGGTGTGCATGCGCGTGAGCGTTTGTTCTTATCTGAAGGCTGCCCACTGATTCTGCCGTATCATATCTTGGTTGATCAGGCACGCGAGAAAGCCCGTGGGAACAAGGCTATTGGCACAACTGGCCGTGGTATTGGCCCAGCCTATGAAGACAAAGTTGCCCGTCGCGGATTACGTCTAGGTGATCTACTGCAATTCGACAAGGCAATGGCTAAGTTAGAAGGTGTCGTCGATTATCATAATTTCGTATTAAAGAATTACTTCAAGCATGAAATCTGCGATCTAAACGCACTCAAGGATCAGTGTCAGGCTTGGGCGGAAGAACTCAGCCCGATGATCTGTGATGTTACCGATCGTCTACATACGCTGCAAAGAGAAAACAAACGCATCTTATTTGAAGGCGCACAGGGTACGCTACTCGATATTGATCATGGTACTTACCCCTACGTGACTTCCTCCAATACCACCGCCGGCGGTGTTTGTAGTGGTAGCGGTGTAGCACCGACTAGCATTGATTATGTCCTGGGGATTGTGAAGGCCTACACCACACGTGTTGGCGCTGGCCCTTTCCCAACCGAATTATCCGATGCAGTCGGCCAAGAATTAGGCGAGCGGGGACATGAGTTTGGTGCAACTACTGGCCGCCAGCGCCGTTGTGGCTGGCTAGATGTGGTATCACTAAAACGTGCTATGCGCGTCAATGGTGTCAGTGGTATTTGTTTGACTAAACTAGACGTCATGGATGGACTAGAAAGCATCAACATCTGCACCGCTTACCGTTTTAATGGTGCCCTAGTCGATAGCCTAACCATGGACGCCGACACACTAGAGGCCTGCGAGCCGGAGTACATCACTTTACCGGGCTGGCAAAGTCCAACAGTCGGTGCCACCGATTATGCTGGCTTACCTCAAAATGCCCGTGATTATATCGACAAAATAGAAGAGCTCTTACAGACCCCGATCGATATCATATCCACCGGCCCTGAACGTCAACAAAACGTCATCCGCCGCGAAATCTTCTAGCCCCCAAAAACCTTTAGCCGTATAGTAAGCCGATGACACTAGAGACTATTAAGTTTTTCTTAGTTATCGGCATCTTCAGTTTGCTCTATTTTAGCGAGCAGCTATTTCCCTATTTCGCCTCACGTAAACACCATCTAAGTCATTCGCTGCGTAATATTGCATTAGGCCTATTCAATGCAATCATTAGCCTCATGATCCTGTTTACCCTGCTCGAAAGTACTGAATACTCGGCAGATATACGCCAGTTTGGTCTACTCAATCGCTTAGAACTAAGCACCAATGTGAGCATTATCGTTGGACTTATTATCATCGATCTATGGCAATACCTATGGCATCGCATGAATCATCACATTCCAGTCTTATGGCGCTTTCATCGGGTACACCATTGTGACAGCGAGATGGATGCCAGTAGCGCTGTGCGCTTTCATACCGGCGAAGTTCTACTTTCAGGGTTAACAAGAATCCCGCTGATCCTAATATTTGGCCTCAGCATCGAGCATCTCATTATCTATGAGCTTATTGCCCTGCCCATTATATTGTTTCATCACAGTAATCTACGTATCCCAGCATCTCTAGATCGTGTACTACGCTATATCATCGTGACACCTCACATGCATCGGCTACACCATTCTGATCGGCAGCAGGAAACAGATAGCAACTACGGCAGTCTCTTCAGTGTTTGGGATCGATTACTCTATAGTTTTCAATCACAACCATTAAGTGAAAATTTCAAGTTAGGGCTTGGCCCGGCTTACTCAGAATCAGACTGCAATAGTTTGGGTGGGTTATTTGCACTTCCTTTCGCGGAAAAATATCACACTCGCCGTTAAGTCCCTACTGTTTTTATGGCATCCCCGCCCCAATTAATTTGTTAAATTGAATAATTATATTGAATTAATATAATTTATATTTATTAGGTTCACTCCTTCTACCACCCCGATACAAGCACCATCAAATCGTTTTAACGTTCTCCTTAGGCGGACTAAACCGCCTAACTCTAAGGGACAGGAAGTTCCTTCATATACGCCCCAGATACATTATGGATAGCGTCTAGAGTAACGGAGCAAGGAGAGCAGTCATGGTGAAAGGAATCACCCTAGGTGTCGTCACGTCCATGTCAACCATTGGATGTGGGGCGGAGGTGGAGGTGGAGGTGGCGGTGGAGGTGGCGGTGGCGACAATGTCGATGTTGATCTTTGTCTCAGCGTCAGCTGTATTAACTACGTCAGCGACCAGGCTGAATATCTAGCTCAAGATGGGCTCAATAATATCGATGCTGCAAACGCAAATCTTGCCAGTGCAACTGGAGAAAATATTCGTATAGCAGTAGTCGATTCAGGTATCGATAGTAGTCATACTGAATTCAATCAACGCACTATCTTAGGTAGTGATTTTGCCAGCAGCAGTGGTGGCTATGGGACAGATGATCATGGCCATGGCCATGGCACTCATGTTGCGGGGATTATTGCAGCCCAAAAGAATAATTATGGTATGCGTGGCGTGGCTTATGCCGCCCAGCTTTACTCATACCGCGTAGCCAACGATGCTGGTTCATTAACTGCCCTGAATACCGATGCCGGCCGAGCATCGGTATACCAACAGCATGTCAGCGATAACATCCAGATCTCTAATAACAGCTGGGGCTCCTCTACTAATATTTTAAATTATGATGAGGCGACATTAAGAACCACAGATGCTTCATCCATAGCGGCCATGCGTAGCGCTCAAGAAAACGGCACTATCTTTGTCTTTGCTGCAAATAATGATTATCAAGATCAGGTCAGCAAAGAAGCCGGGGTACCCTACTATATCAATGAGCTTGCTGCCCAGTTCCTGGCCGTGATGGCAATCGACACTGATCTTAAAGAAACTGGATTCACTAATCGCTGTGGCGTCGCAGCAGACTTTTGCCTAGCCGCACCGGGCAACAACATTCGTTCAGCCCAAACAGGTGGCGGCCATACAGAAAAAAGTGGCACATCAATGGCGGCACCACACGTCAGTGGCGTATTAGCCCTAGTGACTGGACATTTTCCCAGCCTATCCGCAAGTGAAGTGGTCAGCCGAGTTAAAGCAACAGCTAGCTTAGACGGTCTTACCGGTTATTTTGGCTGTACCTTAGCAAGCTGTGGCGAAAGTGCCATGCGCGCTATTTTTGGTCATGGCCTAGTTAATGCAGAAGCCGCAGTCAGTCCTATTGGCAGCCTATTTTATACGGCTGATGGTTCAACCGATCAACCGTCAGCTGCTGCCCTACGCCTTCCTAATGGTTTTGGCCAGGCCTTTAGTCATTGGGTTGCCAATCTTGATGTCGCCATGTTTGATCGCTTTGATGGCGCGCAGTTTATGCGTAAAGGCAGTGATGTCTTTGCTAGCAAAGCGGAAGGCACTATGGCATTGATCGCCTACAGCCCCAGTCAAAATAAAGGCACGGACTTTGCCGCAGACTTTGGCCACTATAGTCAAAGCTACTCATTAGGAAATACAGCCTATCCTGTCTATTTCAGCTCCTCTGCACGTGCTATGAATCTTGCCAGTGCGAACTTCTGGGGAGATCTTTCTGGTCTTTTAATACAACCCAGTTTTATTCCTAATCAGTTACATGATCAGATTGAAATGCCGTTTTATCAGGGTGAATCTCTTAGCTTACGACCCTTTATGCAGTTCACTAAAAACACACAAACCAAAGTTACCGGCTTTGGCTTCAATCTACTCTGGCAAAACAAAGATACGCACTTACTCACCAGTCTAAGCAGCAGCAAACATAATTTGAATCTTGGTGTCAGCAAGGCCTATGAGCAGAATCAACAACAGATTCAAAATATTGAACTGGGCCTGCAGCAGCGCTTTAATCCAAGCACCCTATTCTTCCTACGCACGACTTATAGCCAGCTAAGTACTCATCATGCCAGCACACAGCAATGGGGTTTGAAGAAGGCAAACTTAATGCAATTCAGCAGTGGCTTAGAAATAAAACATAAGGCGATCAAGATCGCTTTAGGTCTATATGACCCTGGTCATTTCACAAATGGTGAGATCAGTTTATTAGTCGCCAAGGGCATCACTAAAAACAAACAGATTTACTATGAGAAAGAGAGTTTCAAATTAAAGGCTGAGCGAAGATTGGCAGGATTTCTAGCTGCCAAGGGTCGTCTCATGCTTAGCCATAAACAGGCTATTGATGTCAGCCTAAGCGTTCAGCAATCACCCTATAAGAAGACACATGTTGGGCAGGCTTCTTTAACCGCTGCATTTAATTTCTAGAGACGCTATTAAAAAGAAACATACCGATAAGAAAAACATATAACAGCGTGGTACCAAAGAGAAGGCTTTCTATGGATTTTATGCGCAACTATCTACTGGCTATGAATACAGTACGATTAAAGCCACAGATGTGGAGACAACAGTCAATGGAGAGACAACAATTAGTTTAGGCTCATCTGAGCGCTTTAATGGCGTACCATTGGTACTTGGTGTCGGCTATATTTCCCCAGTCTCTCAAGCCTTTAAACTTGGTGTTGGCATGGATTACTCCTTACTGGAGCAATCTGCAACGATGTATCCTAAAAATGGTGGTGCTCCAAACACCTTCACTGTAAAGAATAGACTCAATATTTTCATTAAAGGCAAATTTACAGCTGAAGAATGCGCAGGCGCATTGATAAACCGCGTCATCTAGGAATGATGGTGCCGAAGAGAGGACTTGAACCTCCACGGGGTTGCCCCCACTAGCACCTGAAGCTAGCGCGTCTACCAATTCCGCCACTTCGGCAAGTGCTGGAAATATATAAGAGAGCGAAATGTAGCTAGGCTGCTGACCGATGTCAATTAAGGTACGTATCACTACCCCCACAAAACGGTTACTATGTAGGCTACATATTCGAATAAAACACTTAAAGAGCTTATAGCTAATACATGTCTGAAGACCAAAAGCCACGGCAGGCAAGCGACCCTCATGCCGAACGAGAAGCCGCAAAATACGAACATCCCATTGCAAGTCGCGAATTAATCCTAGAATTTGTCTCCAAAAACGAAGCAGTGACCTCTATCGAAGAAGTCTGCGTCGGTTTGCAGGTGGACAATGAACGTGATCAGGTTTCACTAGAACGCCGTATGCGCGCTATGGAACGTGATGGGCAACTGATTCGCCATCGGCGTGGTGGTTATACCTCAGCGGCAAAGGCCGAGGTAGTCAGCGGCAAAATTATCGGCCATAGCGATGGCTTTGGCTTCCTGCACCCTGATGAAAGTGGTGCTTCAGATATCTTTCTCTCACCACAGCAGATGCGTGGCACATGGGATGGCGATCGTGCCAGTGTCCGCGTTACTAATGTAAAGCGTGATGGCCGCAGAGAAGGCATGTTGCTAGAAGTCTTAGAACACCATAATAAAGAAATTATTGGGCGCTATCATGAAGAAAGTGGCGTCTGCTTTGTACGCCCAGATAACAAACGCTTACATCAAGACATTGTTATTCCGAAAGAGCTGAAGTTTAAAGCACAGCCAGGACAGATTGTTTGCACCAAGATTGTCGAACAACCGACCAAACGCAGCCATCCAATCGGTGAAATAGCAGAAGTATTAGGTGAGCATATGGGCCCCGGCATGGAGATCGATATCGCCATCCGCAGCCACAACCTCCCGTCTCAATTCAACGAGGAAGTCCTGGCTGAAGTCGATGCCTTTAGTGAATCATCAATCACTGATCAGCTGCCACAGCGAGAAGACCTACGTGATCTACACTTTGTCACTATTGATGGCGAAGACGCCAAAGACTATGACGATGCAGTGTATTGTGAAGAGACCAAAGATGGCTGGAAGCTGTATGTAGCCATCGCCGACGTTGCCTTTTATGTTAAACCCAAAACAAGCTTAGACGACGAAGCTCAATGGCGTGGCACTTCTGTTTATTTTCCTAGCCGCGTCATCCCTATGTTGCCTGAGCATCTATCGAATGGTCTCTGCTCACTGAAACCCAAAATTCCTCGACTATCCCTCGTCTGTGAAATGCAGATCTCGGCAAAGGGTGAACTGGGTGCACATCGCTTCTATAAAGCAGTCATTCAGTCACATGCACGCTTAACCTACACCGAAGTGGCTGCAGCTATCTGCAGTGGTGAACGTGAGGCACGTGAAAATATTGGTGAGCTTTGCTCTGATCTAGATAATCTCTATCTACTCTATAAAGCCTTCTTAGGCGCGCGCACACAACGCGGTGCGATCGAGTTTAATACCACTGAGACCAAGATTGATTTTGGCCCAGATCAAAAGATTGAACGCGTCTATCCTTATATCCGTAATGATGCGCACCGTATTATTGAAGAATGCATGATCACAGCCAACGTTGCTGCAGCTCGCTTCCTCAGTAAGCATAAGTTCCCAGCACTCTATCGTGTGCATGAAGGCCCAGCAGAGACAAAAATTACAGAACTACGCGCTCTATTAAAGCTGCTCGGCCTAACACTGGGTGGCGATGATCAGCCAACACCCGCAGACTATGCCAAGCTACTCATCGATATCAGTCGGCGCCCAGACGATAGCTGGCTTGAGACCGTTTTGTTACGTTCTCTGAAGCAGGCTATCTACACCCCAGAGAATGTTGGACACTTTGGACTATCGCTCGATTACTACGCTCATTTCACATCACCTATTCGACGTTACCCTGATCTCGTGGTGCATCGTGCAATCAGCCACATTCTGCAGAAAAAAGATAAGGCTAGCTTTACTTACACACCTGATGAGCTGATTAAGCTCGGTGAACACTGTTCTATGACCGAACGTCGTGCTGATGAAGCAACGCGTGACGCAATGAACTGGTTGAAGTGTGAGTATGCACAAGACAAATTAGGCCAGCAGTTCGTCGGCACCATCACCAGTGTTACCGCATTTGGTTTATTTATTGAGTTAGGTGATATGTATATCGAAGGCCTACTCCATATCAGCGGGTTACGTGATGACTATTATAGTTTTGATCCAGTCCGCTTCACCCTTGTTGGTGACGTCAGCGGTAAGCGCTATCGCCTAGGTGACAAGGTCGATGTCATTATCGCCCGTGTTGATTTAGACGAGCGCAAGATCGACCTCACACTCGCCAATCAAAGTGAATTGCAACAGCGACCTAAGCGAACAAAAAAAGATGGTGCTAAAGGCAGCAAATCGTCTGAAGAAGACAAGCCGAGAGCTAAAAAGAAAACTGGGGCTAAAAAGAAGACCCGAGCGAAGAAAAAAAGCTCATCTGAGTCGGATAAAACTTAGCTAGCGACAGGCCACCATCCCTTAAAGAAAAGAAATCATGAGCAAGACTGAAACGCTACCTGGCATACATACGGTTGCAACCCTACTCAATCGTCAACCTGAACGGGTGCAATCTCTATGGTTAGAGCAAAACAAAAAAAATCCACGTGTTGAAGCCTTAATCAGCCAAGCCAAATCACTGGGCATCGCAGTACAACCGGTACAACGCGATAAGCTAGACCGCATTTGTGAAGGCAGCCAGCATCAAGGTATTGCCGCCGTTTGTCTTGCTACCCCTCTATTAGACGAGTTTGATTTACTGCAACAAGTTGAACAGTCCGATAAAGCAGTGTTGTTATTGGCATTGGACGAAGTCAGCGATCCACAGAACTTAGGTGCGATCTTACGTACCGCCGATGCCGCTGGAGTGGATGCGATCTTGATGCCACAACGTAATAGTGCACCTTTAACACCTGCTGCACACAAAATCGCTAGCGGTGGCTCGATTACCGTACCGATCGTAAGAACAATCAATCTAGTTAGACATTTAGAAGCGCTAAAAAAGCTTGGTGTCTGGCTGGTTGGCGCGGATGGTGAGTCAGGCCAAACCTTATATAGTGCGGATCTTGCCTTACCCACTGTGCTGGTCATGGGTGCAGAAGGTCAAGGTCTACGACGCCTTACCCGCGAGACCTGCGACCACCTCTGCGCCCTACCCATGTCAGGCGTGGTCGAGAGCCTGAATGTCTCTACCGCCAGCGCCCTATTTCTGTATGAGGCCGTGCGCCAACGCCAAAACTAACGAATTCTGAGAAAATCTTACGAATCATCACTTTCAGACTGAAATCAGTCCCAAAGCCAGCCGAAAAGACTAGGTAGAAAGCCAAACAAGTTGATTGAATCTTAGCCACCCCTCGCGTACACTTCGGCGCTCTTATATGCTGATCAGTTCAGCATACTATTACAATTTGACAGCGCTGCCTTGCTTTACCAGTGAACCTGGAAAGCCAAGACCAAAAGGAGCTTATATGCGACATTACGAAATCGTATTCTTGGTCCATCCTGACCAGAGTGAACAAGTATCGGCCATGGTCGATCGCTACAAAACGATGATTGAAGCCGGTAGTGGCAAAATCCATCGTGTAGAAGACTGGGGTCGCCGTATCCTAGCCTACCCAATCAACAAGATTCTAAAAGCACACTACGTGTTGATGAATATTGAAACCAATCAAGAAACACTGGACGAACTTACTAGTGCTTTCCGTTTCAATGACGCCGTACTGCGCCAGATGACACTAGTCTGCAAAGAAGCGATCACCGAGCCTTCACCAATGATGAAGACTTTGGAAAAAGATCGTGAACGTGACAACAAAGAAACCGATACTGCCCCTACTAAAGAAGCAGCAGAAGCACCAGCAGCGGATGCAGCAGAAGCGCCGGTAACAGAAGCGCCAGCAGCAGAAGACGCACCAGCAGCAGAAGCTGCCAGCGAGGAGAAATAAGATGGCCCGTTACTTTCGTCGTAGAAGATATTGCCGTTTCACTGAAGAAGGCATCAAGAACATTGATTACAAAGATGTTGAGTTGCTAAAAGACTTCATCACTGAAACCGGAAAAATTGTACCTAGCCGTATTACTGGTACAAAAGCACGTTACCAGCGCCAACTAACAACCGCCGTAAAACGCGCGCGTTACTTAGCCCTATTACCGTTTAGCGACCAACACTAGAGGCATTGCCACCCGCTAGTCGGGGGGCTAAAGCAAAGCAGTATGCTCAAAGGCCTTGCTAGTTTTATTGTTTCAAGTCGTTTAGCCGCCTTCGGTTCGCTATTAGCCTTATGTCTATTAGCACTGATGCTGCCTTTAAGCGCACTGTTTAGCAGTACGGCAATCATGTTAGTCGTACTCCATGCAGGCTCACGGCAGGCACTCTATATAGCTGTTGCCTGCACGCTTGCACTAACCGTGTTTACTGGATTTGCTAGTGCTAACCCTCTGATCGGGATAGCCATGGGGGTAGCACAATTACTGCCAGGCTTGGTACTAGCTAGCCTTTATACCCGCAGTCGCTCACTCTCTGTTGCCTTACAGACGGCAGTAGTTATAGCACTAGTGGTATTTATCGGCGTAATACGCCTGCTACCAGATATTGAACAGATCTGGACGCAGTTATTACAAGAGTTATTGACTGCTATGCAGGCCAATACAGCACTGTCACCCGTACAGATGGATGCAGTAATTGGTAGGCTAGCGCAGTTTATGACTGGGCTTGTTATTAGCTCGGCCTTATTAATGCATAGTATTGCGTTGTTATTTGCGCATTGGTTACACGCCTTAGTTCGTAGTACTGACGAGGCGGAGATAGAACATGGTGAGATCTCCTTAAGTAAGGTGCTCGCCGTCGCTACGATACTGACGACTGCTGCCGCTTTTGCAACACAGTCGGTATTTCTAGCGCAATTGAGTGGAATCATCGGCATCCTGTTCTTTTTACAGGGTATGAACGCTATACATGCCATCACGCGAGCCATGACAAAAGGCAAGCTATGGTTAATAATTAGCTATCTACTTGTGATTTTCATTCCCCAGACGATGCTATTAATTGTGTTGTTTGGCTTGATCGATAGTTTATCGAATCTGCGTTCGCGCATATCACACTGAATATTACAGTAAGTTATTGAATATAGAGGAAAAATGATGGAAGTCATCCTATTAAATAAAGTCGAAAACCTAGGTGAACTTGGCGATAAAGTCAGCGTACGCTCAGGCTATGCACGTAATTATCTGATCCCTCAGGGTCGTGCAAAATTTGCTACTGCTGCCAACATTGCAGAATTTGAGGCCCGTCGTAGTGAGCTAGAAGCTGCCGCTGCCGCCGCTATTGCTGCTGCAGAAGAACGCAAAGCGTCATTAGACGGCCTCACCATCACTATCCCAGCAAAAGAAGCTAGTGACGGTAAGTTATTCGGTTCTATCAACAACATCGATGTCCTTGCAGCGATTGCACGAGCAGGTCAAAGTGTTGAGAAACGTGAAGTTCGTATGCCAGATGGCGTGTTTCGTACCATTGGTGAGCACAGTGTTGAATTACACCTGCACACGGATATCAATGCCACGATTACAGTCAACATCGTCGCTGAAGACTAGTTTTAGCCGATCTATAAGTATTTAGATGGCGGAGTCGAATTCAAGCACAGCGCCTAACGCAGAATCACTGCGTACTCCGCCGTATTCTCTAGAGGCGGAGCAAGCCGTGCTTGGCGGTTTGATGCTGGAAAACAGTAGCTGGGATCAGATCGCCGATGTCCTAGTTGAAGATGACTTCCATCTATTCGACCACCGCGTTATCTTTCGCGCCATTAGTGATCTGGCTTACCATAACCAGCCCTTTGATGTCGTTACCCTCTCCGATAAAATCAAACAATCGGCAGAATCGGGCTCCTTCAACGCCAAAAACGTCTCTGCATACATCGCAACATTGGCTAAAGAGACGCCAACAGCAGCAAATATCGTCGCATATGCCGACATCGTCCGCGAAAAATCAATTTTAAGGCAACTAGCTAGTATCGGCACCGATATTGCTGGATCAGCCTATCAGTCGCAGGGCCGAGACAGCACTGAGTTACTCGATCTTGCCGAGCAAAAAATACTCCGTATTGGTGATCAGGGTGCGAGTCGTTATACCGGCTTTATCGGCATCAAAGATTTACTTAAGGCAACAGTCGAAAAGATCGACATGTTATCGGAGCAAGACAGCTCAATTACCGGCCTAGCCACCGGCTTTGATGAATTTGATGAAAATACTGCCGGCCTACAAAAAGGTGACTTAGTGATCCTCGCTGGCCGCCCATCGATGGGTAAGACCTCGTTAGCGATGAATATGGCCGAGTATGCCGCCATCCAAAACCAAGGCTGTGTTGCCATTTTCAGTATGGAGATGCCAGCAGAGCAGCTGACTATGCGTATCCTGTCTTCGATTGGGCGGATTAATCAGCAACGCCTACGTACCGGCAAGCTCGAAGACCAAGACTGGCCGCGACTAACCAGCGCCGTCTCTATGCTCTCTGAGGCAAAGCTTTTCATCGATGACAGTGCGGCACTTGGCCCAACCGAACTGCGTGCGCGTGCACGTCGACTCAAGCGTGAACATGGTTTAGCCCTGATCGTGGTCGATTATCTGCAGTTGATGCAAATCAACAACAGCACAGAAAACCGTACCAACGATGTTTCTGAGATCTCACGCTCATTGAAGGCGCTAGCAAAAGAGATGGAATGTCCGGTGATCGCACTATCACAGCTAAACCGTAGTTTGGAACAACGCCCAGACAAGCGCCCCCAAATGTCTGATTTACGTGAATCAGGTGCGATTGAGCAAGATGCCGACTTAATCGTCTTCATCTATCGTGATGAAGTCTATAACGATGACAGTCCAGATAAAGGCACCGCTGAAATTATCGTCGCCAAACAACGTAATGGTCCTATATTCAAGACCCGATTAACGTTTCTCGGTCCTTATACTCGCTTTGAAAACTACATCCCTGAGATCTATTCTGGCGAGATCCCCTCATGATCCGTTCAGCCCATGCGCTGATACGATTAGAATCGCTGACCCACAACCTTAATTTGATTCGATCATATGCGCCTAATGCCAAAGTGATGGCAGTGGTCAAAGCAGATGCCTATGGGCATGGACTGATTAAAACGGCGCAGGCCTTGAACCAAAGCGATGCCTTTGCCGTCGCCTGCATCAATGAGGCCTTAACATTACGTAGCGCCGGTATATTACATCCCATTATTTGTCTTCAGGGCTTTGCTAATCAGCAGGAATTAAGAGACTTTTCTAACAGTAATATTCAAGCGGTAGTGCACAGTGAACACCAGATCGCACTATTACGCTCAGAGAAGTTAAAACAAGGCCTCTGTATTTGGTTAAAGATCGATACCGGCATGAGCCGTCTCGGCTTTTCTCAGGAAGAAGCACAGACGGTCTATCAGCAATTAGTCAATTGCAGTAACGTCAGCAAAATACGCCTAATGACACATTTAGCGAATGCCGACATCCTTGATGAAGCGAGCACCTACCGTCAGCAGGCCAATTTTGATCAGGCTATTGCAGGCATAGAGGGTTGTGAAAGAAGCATCGCCAACTCAGCCGCCAGTTTTGCCTATCCAAAAACACAGCGCGACTGGATACGTCCAGGTTTAGCACTCTATGGCATCTCACCATTCCAAAATGAACAAAGTCACCCAGATGTCAGTGAACTCAAACCGGTGATGTCGGTGCGTGCACCTGTCATTGCGATCAAACAGGTCAAGCAAGGCGACCGTATCGGTTATGGTGGTAGCTATACCTGCCCACAGGATATGCGCATAGGTATCGTGGCTATGGGCTATGCTGATGGCTATCCACGCAGCCTAGAAAAAACCGTCCCAGTCAGCGTACGAGGTCGTCTCTGTGACGTATTAGGCCGTGTTTCCATGGATATGATCACGATTGATCTGAGTGATTGCGACTGTGAGATTGGTGAACACATAGAGCTCTGGGGAGACGATGTCCCGGTAGCTGACATTGCTGAAGCCGCTAATACTATTACTTATGAATTGCTCTGTCGTATCGCAGCACATGTGAGACGTGAGTACGTTTAAGCCTACAGCTTAAACAGATGGTCCAACACCACGACTAAACCTCATCCAGGCTGCACTCCCCTTCAGCGATTTCAATCATGCGTTCTCTCGCTATAATCTTAATGCTTTTTCTCTGCACCTGAATCAGGTTTTTATATTTGAATCGCGCGATCAAACGACTGATGGTCTCATCGGCCAAACCCAGATAATTTGCGATTTCACTGCGTGTCATCGTTAATTCAAATTCGCAGGTGAAGAAGCCTATCAATGGAATGCCTAAAGCTTTAAATATTTAAAGTTCGATTATTTACTCCTTAATAAGTGGGGGTGTACCGCCCTCACTTATTATCTTTTTTATAGCTGAAGCTCTATTAAGGGCACAGCCCCCCTCCTCTAACGATGCCTTAACGCTAAATCCAGCACCCATCTAAGCCATATTCTCAGCTTTTCAACTAAGCTAATCGCGGAGATTAAATGCCTCTGCATGCCTTTATTTTGCTATCATCTTGCTCGGCGAAAGCTCCTCGTTATTCGAGCAGCTAAATTCGTCGATTATCCAAAAAATGATACCTCGTATCCCTATTATATTTTAAGGCCTCTGTTTTGATCTCTACTGCAAACATCACTATGCAATTTGGCGCCAAACCTTTATTTGAGGACATCTCAGTAAAGTTTGGAGAAGGTAACCGTTATGGCCTGATCGGTGCCAATGGTTGTGGTAAATCCACCTTCATGAAGATTCTTGATGGCACACTTGCACCCAGTGCAGGCAATGTCTCAATCACACCAAACGAGCGTGTTGGTAAATTGCATCAAGACCAATTTGCCTTTGAAGAATATAATGTGGTCGACACGGTGATCATGGGGCATAGCCGCTTATGGGAAGTCAAAAAAGAGCGAGATCGCATTTATTCATTGCCCGAGATGAGTGATGAAGATGGCATGAAGGTTGCTGATCTTGAGGTCGAATTTGCTGAGCTAGATGGCTATAGTGCAGAAAGTCGTGCTGGCGAACTACTGATGAGTGCCGGCATCGCCGAATCATTCCATAGCGGTCCGATGAGTGAAGTCGCGCCTGGCTGGAAGTTACGCGTACTATTAGCGCAAGCTTTGTTTGCTGATCCAGATATCCTCTTACTTGATGAGCCGACCAATAACCTAGATATCCACACCATCCGTTGGTTAGAAAACGTTATTGTCGAACGCAAAAGCACCATTATCATCATCTCGCATGACAGGCACTTCCTAAACTCTATCTGCACCCATATCGCAGATATGGATTTTGGTGAATTACGCGTTTATCCAGGTAACTATGATGATTTCATGATTGCCTCAACCGCGGTACGTGAACATTCACAGAATGAGAATGCGAAGAAAAAAGCCCAGATTGCTGATCTACAGCAATTCGTCAGCCGTTTTTCAGCGAATGCATCAAAGGCAAAGCAGGCTACCTCACGTGCCAAACAGATCGAGAAGATAAAACTCGAAGACATCAAGCCATCAAGCCGTGTCAATCCGTTTATTCGCTTTACACAAAGCAAAAAGATACAACGCCAAGCCCTAATAGTAGAAGACTTGAGTCATGGTTATGACGATGAGCCTTTATTCAGCGATGGCGGATTTATCATTGAAGCCGGTAGTCGTATGGCTGTTATTGGTGAGAATGGCACTGGGAAAAGTACTTTTCTACGATGCTTAATAGATGAATTAAAGGCTAATGCTGGCACCATCAAGTGGTCAGAAAATGCGACCTTAGGTTATTGCCCTCAGGATAGTAATAACGATTTTGATCATGACATGAATTTGTTTGACTGGATGAGTCAATGGCGCAAACCGCATCATAACGAAGAGATCGTGCGTGCAACTCTCGGTCGCTTATTATTTTCCACTGATGATTTCAATAAGAAGGCGGCAGTCTGCTCAGGTGGTGAAAAGAATCGCCTATTATTCGGCAAACTGATGATGCTAGAAACCAATGTCCTGATCATGGATGAGCCAACCAATCATTTAGATATGGAATCGATCGAGGCACTCAACCTTGCCTTAGCAAACTATGAAGGAACGTTAATCTTTGTCAGTCATGACCGTGAATTCGTATCGTCATTGGCCACTCACATCGTCGAGATTAAAGATAAGAAGATGATCAATTTCCATGGCAGTTATGATGAATACCTACTTACTGTTGACGACCAATAACTTACCTATACCTTCGCCATGAAGATTTGGGTAGACGCAGATGCATGCCCAGTACCTGCGAAAGATATTCTATTCCGCGCGGCAGAACGCACCGGAGTTGAAGTTATCTTAGTCGCTAATCAAGCGATTAATAAACCACGGCTAAGCAATATCAAAATGCTACAGGTCCCTGGTGGCTTTGATGTAGCAGATGACGAGATTGTGAGGCAAGTGACCGCTGGCGATCTGGTGATTACCAGCGATATCCCTTTAGCTGCTGAAGTTATTGAAAAAAATGCGGCTGCATTGAATCCACGTGGCGAGATGTACACAGCGAACACCATCAAATCGATACTCAGCATGCGTGACTTCATGGATACCTTACGTGGCAGTGGCATCCAGTCAGGCGGCCAAGCCCCTTATGGGCAAACCGACCGCAAAGCCTTTGCCAATGAATTGGATAGGTACCTGAGTAAGCACTTCCCAACCAAGCGGTAACCACCCTAGCCTAGGGGTTTACCTTAAGATTAAAAAGTCAGGAAGGTCCCTTGGTTTTCACGGCAGATCTCTCGCATCAAGGTACTAAAGCGATCAGTAGATGCATTGGGTGAGATGAAATTGAGTGCATGAATACGCGCACGGCCTTTATTCAATTGCCGCGTACGTAAGATAACCTGATCAAAATTAGTGCCGGTAAAGTCATCACCAATAACGTAAATCGAAAGATCCTTGGTATATTTTGAATAGCGCGTTAAGGCGGTTTCAATCCCTTCAACTGGGCTACTATTTGAGATGCTCGCCCAAGAGCTAAATAGCTTCATCGCACGTTTTCTCATACTGGGTGTATCTTTCATCCACTTACCAGCATAGCCACTGACTAGATAGTTGCCATTATCATTGATCACTTGAAAGCCTTTTAACTGAGGATGAACGGTCAATATATTATCTATTTCACGCATCACCTTATGCCAGATCTCTTTCATACTGCCTGAGGTATCGACAATGAAGATGACATAATCACGATCGACTGGAATGCCACCGACTTCATCATCCTGACGTGATTGATCACCCTCTGAAGTACCTGCGATCTGTTGCTTCTTAATCTGTTTTTGTAACGCACCAAGTTGCTTCTTAAGCTCACTTGAGGTCTGTTGCAGTTTGGCAGTCTCGGCCATTGCACGTTCAAGCTTAGCCTGTGCTGTCTTTAACATGGCTGCTTTGGCCTTAGCAGACTGCTCATTATCGATCGCTGGTTCTGCTTTCAGCTCATCGACAAGACCATAGAGCTGTTTAATCTTAGCATTTGCATCATCGTTTTTAACTGAAGCAAGACCACTGACATCAGGCTCAAATTTAAAGATCAGGATCAAAAGTACAATTGCACCAAAGCCACAGGAAATAATATCCAAGAAGGCAGTACCAAATGCATCTGGCGCTTCTCTTCGCATCATGGCCAGGTGGCCGCTGGACTGATTAAGGTACCACCTGTATTTAACACCCACTTAGACAACTCTGGAGCGGCTTGAGGATCACCCTCTAAAGGCAATAAGATGATTGAAAGCTTGCCACGGAATGAATTCGTCAGGCTAGCTGCCTGCCGCAATAGCGTGACACGACACTCGCCGGATACCGTCTTCTTCGATGCCGTTATACCGCCACAGCCACCAGAGGATAAGATTGATGCCTCACTCAAACCTTGGGTCGGCAAACCATCTGTTATCAGATAGATTGCATCTGGACGCTGCCTCAGCACTTTGGCAATCGCCTTCTCTAAATTCGTTGCACCATAAGGCGTGAGTGACTGTACTGCTTTTTGAGTTACTGCCAGTGCCTTCTCATCCTTAACTGAAATCCACTTAGGCTGACTTTGTATGATTGCCTCATCAGAAAACGACATCAGCAGTAATTCTGAATCTTCTGGGGCTCTCGCCATCAGCCATTGGACTATACGTAAGGTCCTTTGCCATTTAGCCGCTGATCTACGTTTAGCCTCTGACTGAACCTTGTAATTCGTAATGGTAATGAGCTCGCGTGCGGTCATAGATGCGCTGCTATCGATCAATATAGCAATGCGCTGGCCTTCTATATTCAGGCCAACCAGATAATCTTCCTGTCGTATGGTTTGTGTTTCGATCGGATTGATCTTTTCTTCTGCCATCAGTCTGCTGAGGCCTTGCTGGCTGGACTGAATTTTTAATTTCAAGCGCTCAATCGTACTCAGTGTAGTGGTCTTAATAGAAGTAATGACTAACTGTCTAGCACGTAAATCATTAATCTCTTGATCCAGTTTTGACAATGCAGATTGCTCGGCCTCAGTCTTCGCCATAGTCGCTTGTCGCTGACTTAGCAGGGCTGCTATCTGCTGATCTAAGGCAGCATGATCTAGTTCAACCAACTCATCTGGTGTCGTCTGCTGATTTTTCAGCAATACCAAGATCAGAATAACCGCACCTAGACCACAGCTCATGATATCGATGAACGCTAAGTTAGAGGTGGGGTTACGACGCATCTTATCTATCTAGTTAAGGCGGCTTCGGCTTAGCGGGTCTAACACCTTATTCTGACAATAATCATTCACCGAGACAGTCAAAGAGTCTTGCGCGCGCTGCAGTTGATACAATAGAAACATCAGAATCATGCTGACAAATAATGCGACCAAGGTTGAATTAAAAGCGACACCTAGGCTATTAGTCATACCAGATATGTCACCAGCCAATGCCTTATCGGCCTGCGCTAAGGCCTGACCAATACCACGCACTGTACCGATGAAACCTATCGATGGGATCGCCCATATCAGATAACGGATCATTGAATTTTCGGCTTCGTTTTTGTTTCCCAAGGCAACGCACTCTGCCTCGATAACCTCTGCCGTCGCGTGAATATCTTGTGATAATAAAAACCGACGCAGTGACACTTTAAGCGTGCGAATTAAAGGTGTGTTAGCAATGCCACCTTTTAAATTTTCTAGGTCATCGACTACCGTGCTGATAGCCGCACTGCTCATATCACAGTCCTTAAAGAAGTCGACTTCAAACAAATAATTAGTCTTCATGATATGAATAAATTTCTCAGCCATCAGATAGATCGCCCAAAACATTAAGATCAGACATGCCTCTTGTTCAAAGTCTTTTAAGATAATCCAAATCGAGCGCTGCTGCTCACCATCACCCTGCATGATTAAGGCCTGTGCTAATGCAACATTAGGCTCCACTAAAATCACATAAAAGCCATGGACTAAGATTGCAGACAGGGTTAAAGCGATAATGCCTTGAATTGATTTAGTCATTAAATATCCACCGGAAAGCTAACAGGAACACCGACACTTAATTTGGCCGCATAGGCAATGCCAACAACTGCGAGGCAAAGCACCAATAAACAAAGAAACCCTACTAATAATTTTTTATTCATAACACTGCATCCTTTTTCGGATATTTTATAAATATCGGGCTAAACGGAAACCTAACTCAGGCCTTGGACTAGCAGAGCCATCTCGAAAGGCTGCCCTGACTTCAGTCTTAGAGGCAGACAAATAACTTGAGCCTTTAATCACATGGTTATTACCTCTGGGCAGGCCTAGAGGATCAACATACATTACTCGTTGATCAGGTGGCGTTAGGTCATAAATATCATGCACCCATTCACTGGCGTTACCGATCTGATCAAACAAACCTGATAATTCCATTGCATAACTTCTAATATTAGCTAGGCCACTAACTCCATCTTTATAACGTGGAATATAGCGTGCTAACTGACTTTCGGCATCGGCAAGGTTACCCGCCTCAGCCGGCACTTGATCCTGATCTCCCCAAGCAAACGTAGTTTTCTTATCACGCTGATAGATACGCGCCATAAACTCCCACTCTGCTTCAGTAATCATCCTATAACCATTCGCCTTAGCTTCAAAACCAATGTATTCAGTACCACGAAATAGATAAAACGGCTGCAAGCCTTCTTTCAGACTTAATTGATTACAAAATACGGCAACCTGTTCCCATGCAGTGTTCACTAGTGGTTGATTAGAATTCGCATTACGAGCTGAAAATTGATATTCCGTCAGTTCGGTACTAGCCACATAAAAAGGTCGCTCTAATTGCACCTTACGTTGGAATTCATTCGCCCTCTGCCCCGGCTCATCACGTGAACCACCCATAGTGAATTGCTGTCCCTGTGGCTTGATCAGTTGAAATTCAGTGCCCACCGAATTGACATAGACGCTCTTCGCCTCCAATAGCCGTGCTTGCACCTCGGTATACAGTGTCATTTGCAGCTTAGTCAGCTGTTTAACATTCGGTGTGACCGTTTGCTTAACACTGCGATAACCTTTTTTACGCAGTTCTATCGTCTGTTCCTTTGTCAGCAACTGCAGTGTTGCAGGTGTACTCGCAATACGCTGGCCTTGAATATAAATATCCGACTCAACATTTGCGTTAATACTGACTGCAGCCTTTTGTTCTATTAATGACAAGACTAGCTTGAATTGTTCTCCCGGCTTAAAGTTACGCTGTAGCACTTGACTAACATAGCCTGGCTTTGTGTATTCAAAGATAAGTTGTCTTTGATATGGTAATTTTATAGTGTCAGCAGGTTTAATCTGAAGACCATTAGCCAATAACACACCACTCTTAGGCTGTAAGTTCAGCGCCAATGCAATAGGTTTAGGTCGAAGTTTGTAATGTCGCTGAATCGCGAGATCTTTCTTATCTAAAGAGATGTCTTCTTGGATAGAGTAATAACCTGGTGCACTGACCTCAACCGCATACTTGGCTGCCTGCTTACTTAGTACATCACCTAGCTCATAGGGCATAGCATCCACTGTAAGTCTTGATGATGGCACATCTGCATGGATCGTCAATGTACCTGTCAGTGGTGATAACTGGTACATGCGATTAACATCCAGCCCGGCTTTAACACTGATACTATCGTCGATAGCTTGATAGTAATTAGACTGTGCACTGAACACATATTCACCTGGATCAAGTTCTTGTTGCAGGCTTGAGGCACGCTCAACAAAACGCCCATCAAGATACCAATCGACGACAGTCATTGGCTTAGTCTGCAATGAAACCAGCGCTAACTTAGGCTCTAGATCAAAGGCAACAACACCATCCTTAACATGGTCCTTTAAGACCAGCTCTTTATCTTTAAAGCCTGTGGCACTAACACGCAGACTGGTCTTGTCTAAAAAAGCGAATACTTTTTGTTTATAGTTAAACCCAAACCCTGTCTCAACCGACTGCGTAGAAACCTCATCCGCTTCAAGCGGTTCGATCTGAATGGTATAGACCGTTAAAGAAAAAATGTATAAACCAATAAACAACAATAACAGTGAGATGCTAATACTAGAGATCAGCCAACGTGTATTTTGCTGTGAAGATGCTTGCTTAATCTGATCTTCAAATTCGCTCATTGGCAATCACCTTCACTTGTTTATGCAGATCCTCAGGGGTAATAACCACCTTAACCGTCTTTGTTACATAGCCAACACGTTTACCTTCAAACAAATAGTTGCCAGGCAGTAATGAGATCGTCTTCTCTGCAACAACACCCACTTTGCCAACACTACGGACTTCGACATAGGTTTTATTATCTGACAGTACCTTCAATGTTACCTTTTGCAAATAACGCTGAAGCTGCTTACTCAACTCGGTTTCAATATTCGCCATACGCAGACTGAGACTGCGATATAAAACCATCCCATCCAGCATATTCGCCGCACGCTTTCGCTTAACCGCAGATGTCAGCAAACTTGGTTGATTTAAGATCTCAGCACTTTCTTGCATTAGCTTAAGGTAAACAGCGACAAAGGCCTTTTTATCTTGGGTATCTCGTTGATTAGGATATAAATCATGAGCCGCAGTTAAGTTTTTAAATGCCAAGACCCACTGATCCTTAGTCAAACTTAGCTCGGCCTGACTTAGCTGTAATTGATAGTCTTGCTGGCGCTCTAACTCAACCAGTTCTTGAGTCAAACGAATCACCTCAGGGCGTTGGGAATACACTTGGCGAGCCATATTAATCGCAGCCCGCATCTGCCTTAAATCAGGTATCCGCTTAGCGGCATCGGCCTTGGCAATAGCCTGCCTATATTGATCTTCTGCCACCTGTCTTTTCACATCTGCAATCTGCTGAGTCAATTGAGGTAGGTCATTTGATAAGCGACTAATCTTCATCAGAGCCTGCAACTGCTCTTGATAGCGCCCTTCGAACCCTGCTGTTTTTGCAATGCTTAATAGAGATTCCACTTCGGGCCACGCCATCAGCAAATCATTCAACTCTACCCATTCAGGCAGATCAGCTTGAATTGCCTGGGCTTGCTTTAGTTCCACTTGCAACTGCGGCAACTGCTTTTCATTCCATAGTTGTCTAGCAGTTCTCAGATGTTGCTCTAACGCCAGCTGTGCAATATTGATTGCCTGATCAATATCAAGGCTCAACTGTTGCAGAGTAAGCACCACCGTATCGTAATCGGCTTGGGTAAAGGCCTGTGTTACCTGTGTTTGTACGCTATCGATGCTTTGCATAAGGCCTATGTCATTCTGCAAAGCCTGATAAGACGCTACTAGCAACAGTTGCTGATCAAATGCCTTAATCGCATCCAGCGCCTGCTCTTGTGTGTATTGGGAACTAATAACAGGCGTTTTATTATTCGCTTGTTCGCCTAACGACTGGGCTGCACTTTGATTTGTTGTTTTACTTGGCTTGTCATTATCTACGTCTGGCACTGAAACCAATTTTGGCAACAACCAGAAAACCACAACCAACAAAAAACCTGTCAGCAAAAGCACTACCAAGAATTTCAAAATACCTTGGCGCTGATTTCCTTTTGCTACTTCAACCTCTTCCTTCAACATGACATTTACAACTGAACATCCGGTGTTCTTTCTAGCTCATAGATCGTCTTCAAAAATGAGCGCCACTGTTGGAATTGCTCTGCTGAGTCACCCACTAATTCTTTTTCACGTTCTTCAAAGGCCACCACTTGTGGAGACATTTCAATATCAACTGACTGACCTAGTTCCTTGATGGTTTCGTTATGCATCGCTGCTTCTTTACGATCATGGATACCCGATGAAATAAGGCCGACAGCCGCCACCCCTGCTGTCACTGCAGCTGTTGCAGCTGTGTTATCACCAACAGTGTTCTGTCCAGAATTAGATGAAGCAGACAATATGGCTAAACCGATTAAAGCGATGCCGCCCAATATCTTTTTGGTTGAACGTGCTTTAGCCTCTTTCTGCAGGACATGCTCTTCTAAACTTTGCTCCTGCCATAACAGATAACTTTCATTGATCTGCTGGTTGAAGCCTTGATATTCGTTCTGGAGATTATCGATAAACAATTGATCTCGCACTCGAAGCGCCCTGACTTTTTGATACATCGGGTCATCCATACTGGGCATGCCGACTAAATGGGTCTCACCCTTTTTAGTCACCATATACTCAGAGAATGCATCTTCAGAAAAACTAGCGGCAAAACGTAGATCAGATAGATTGCTCAACTCGGTCTTTTCAGCTTCTGAATACTTTTTCAAAAGTGACACAACAAAGTCAGAGGCTTCATCAAAAACAGGCTGATATGCCTCCTGCTTATTATTCCTAGGGTCCATGAAGTAATTTTTATCGACCGTGTGTTCAAAGCTTTTAATAGAGCGTCCATCACGATTGATTAATCGAGAGAAAGAGAAGCTACCCGCACCAGAACGTGCGATTACATCTTCGCCAGCAATACTTGAAACACTCAATGAGATCTCAACATCATGTCCAGTAGACTGTTCGATCCTGCCTTGAATATAGAGCTCACCGGTTGCATTAGCATCTGGCGTCACTCTAACGGCGGCAAACTGGCCGGTCGCATCCAATGTTGCTTTTAATTGATTAGCAAAAATAGTTGCTTCTGCACGTCGCAGTTCTGCCCACACCGTCTCACCAATAACCTCATCATCTAGCCCTGAATCAAAAACAGGAATAATGACGTCTAACTTACGCCCCTTACTAACCGGCTGTTCATCCACCGTCGATGCTTCAATCTTTGATGAGGTAGCAGGGCCAACGCTTGCTTGGTCTACCGAATCATCTTTAGTGTTGAACATGGCTTGTGAATTACAGGCCACCATACTCAGTACCAGCAAATAAATAATTACCTGCTTAGCCCACATCCACACTATGACTTCTCCTTAACTGGTTTTACCGGCAAGCCTTTGTACTTACGGTATTCATTCCAAAGACGCTCTTTGACCTCTGGATCGGTTTCATTTTCTGCTGCTTCACGTATCTGCTTTTCGAATATCGAGTCATTATCAGCCGGTGGGATATCATTAGGCGCCTTAGTCCCACCCCCTTTCTCTTCTGTATCACGCTCAGCCATGCCGAGATCATCCGTCTCGATTGCATCCATCTCAGACGCATACTCAGCAGTACCCTCAAAGGCATTTTGATCTGAGTCAGTATTACTCTCTGACAAGGACTCATCGCTTTCCGTTCCACTAATATCTGAGGCAGCAACACCGGCCGCAGCATTACCCATACCCCCTTCAGTGGAAGACTGTGCTCCACTCACTGAATCACTGGCTGATTCACAATGTGTGACTGTATTGAGTGACTCATAAAACAGCTCTGACAGTCGCTGCAGATTTTCATCTTTACTCAGCTCTGGATTAATATCGGCCTGCACTTCCATTTCAGTACAATCAGTAGCCTGACTGATGGGCTCTGCTGCAAACGCAGAAGAAAAGAGGAATACACAAGAGATAAACAAGGAAAAAGGAAATAACTTAAAGCCACTCGCAGCATGAGGACGGCGAGCCACAATGAATACTACTGAGTCAAAAATAGCCATACATCTATTTACGCGGTCACGGTAAGTTCTGTATTCAACCATTGTGATGGGCACTTAGGCCCAAAACATAGCCAGTATCGTCATGTTAAGTAATGTTATTGCCGAGAAAAGCACATGACTACGCAATTTTAATATAAATTCAACCGCAAAAATATGAATATTCGCACTACTTATGTCTGCTAAAACAGCCTAAAAGCATTCCAAGACGAATATTCCTGATAACAGTCTTATGATTGAGTGCCCTAATGAGCTATTGCCAATATGCCTCAGTGGTTTCGTCAGATCTTATGTGGAACTGAGACCAGTAAAAATATTGGTTTTTAAAATTACAGGCAGGCCTATTTGAGGCTTACTTTAATCAGATTTTCTTCTGATCCCAACACGCTGCATCAGGCCATCTAAATTAACATAGAGAACAATCATCATTGCTATTGTTGCATGTGCTGCAATGCTGTACTGCCCTGCACCTAAGCAAGCACCAATTAATCCACAACCCCAAATTGTTGCCGCAGTGGTTAATCCAAATAATTGGTGGGTTTCAGACTGCCGCATAATAATACCGCCACCTAAAAATCCAAAACCGGTAATTAAACCTGCAAGCACTCGACTAAATGCTTCTGGGTGATTCCCAGTTTGATTACTTATCAACATCATAGTCATTGTTGAGGTAACTGCGACAACACAGTAAATCCGAACACTTGCATTTCTTCGGTTGTACCAAGAATCAATCCCTATCAGCAAGCCAACAACCATCGCTAAAGATAACCGCAGTAGGATTTGTTGTTCTGTTATGTGTTCAATCACTTACTTCTCCTAATACTTAACTCAATTCCCTGTTAAGTACACAAACACCGAGTAATAAAACGGCCATAAAGATTATGTCTGTTTTTGAAAGGTTGAATTTGGATTTTACTGCTTTTGAATTATGGTGGCTATGGGTGGACTCGAACCACCGACCCCAGCATTATGAATGCTGTGCTCTAACCAACTGAGCTACATAGCCTTTTCGAAGTGAAGCCGCAACATACGCGACCACTGAAACCCTGTCAAATAAGAGGGCTTAACCGATGCGCTAGAATATCAAACATTGAAGCGAAAGTGCACAACATCGGCCTCTATCATGATGTATTCCTTGCCTTCTAAACGCCACTTCCCGGCATCTTTTGCACCCTGCTCACCATTGCCATCAATATAATCTTGAAAAGCGATAACTTCGGCACGGATAAATCCTTTTTCAAAGTCGGTGTGGATGACGCCAGCAGCTTGTGGGCCGGTGGCACCGACGCGCACTGTCCATGCTCGCGCCTCTTTCGGCCCTGCAGTGAAGTAAGTTTGTAAGCCGAGTAATTCGTAGCCGGCACGGATAACACGATTGAGACCGGGCTCGGTTAAATTAAGATCGGCTAAAAACTCATCACGCTCATCATCTTCTAATTGGATGATTTCGGCCTCTATCTGGGCACAGACAGTGACAAACTGGGCTTTTTCTTCAGCAGCCAGAGCCGCTAGACGATCAGCCAACTCACTACTATTCTGTAAGGCGTCTTCGTCAACATTAGCGATATACATCATCGGCTTTGCTGTAATCAAGTGTAGGTCACGCACCATCTTGCGTTGATCTTCATCGACATCAAAACTACGTGCCGGGTTACCTTCGTTCAGGTGTGCCGCCAGCTTTTCTAGTAGATCAATATTCGCCAGTGCTTCTTTATCACCCGAGCGAGCTACTTTTTGGTAACGCAGCATACCTTTGTCGACCGAATCAACATCGGCCAAGATCAGTTCTGTGTTAATCGTCTCAACATCACTCAAAGGATCAACCCGGCCATCGACATGCACCACATCATCGTCTTCAAAGCAGCGTACGACCTGTGCAATGGCGTCGGTCTCACGGATGTTGGCTAGAAACTGGTTACCCAGGCCTTCACCTTTAGAGGCGCCTGCAACTAAACCTGCGATGTCGACAAACTCCATCACCGCTGGAATAACTTTTTCAGATTTAGCAATCGCAGCCAACGCATCTAAGCGTGGGTCTGGCACTGGTACGATGCCAACATTAGGCTCGATGGTACAGAATGGGTAGTTCTCGGCGGCAATTTCTGCGCGCGTTAAGGCATTAAATAAGGTTGATTTACCAACATTTGGCAAACCGACAATTCCACACTTGAATCCCATAGCGACTATTTCACATGTAAGACGCGCATGGCGGCTTCATGATCGCCTGCGAGTACGTCGTTAAAAGTATCGAGCACCTGCTCAATAGAGTCATCAACCATTTGTCTTTCTTTGGCCGATGGTGACTTCATGACAAAGGTTAGCACTTGGTCTTTGTGGCCAGGATGGCCAATACCAACGCGCAGACGCCAGAAATCTTTGCTGTAATGTTTGAAAATATCGCGCAAACCATTATGACCACCATGGCCACCGGCGCGCTTTAAGCGTGAAACACCTGTTGGCAGATCGAGTTCATCATGCACAACCAATGTGTTTTCAGGCTCTATTTGATAATACTTAGCGAAGGGTCCCAGTGCTTCACCACTGAGATTCATGAAGGTCGTTGGTTTGAGTAACCAGAGACGATGACTCGGCAGGTCGACTGCCGCCACTTCAGTTTTGAATTTGCTTTCTTCACGAAAACTGACGCCATAATGCTGGGCCAGTCGGTCTAAAAACCAAAACCCGGCGTTGTGCCGGGTTTCAGTATATTTAGCACCGGGATTCCCGAGACCAACAATCAGTTTGATTGGGCTATTGGCAACCACGTTTTACTCCTTAAGCTTGAGCGATTACTCGCTGTCGCCTTCACCTTCACCTTCAACGTCATTAGATGGTGCTTCTGGAGCGCCCTCTTCAACTTCGACAGTCTTGGTGACATGAACGGTAACTACTGTCTGATCATGGCCTTCACCATGGCTTAGAGCCACTAATGAAACACCTTCTGGCAGTTTAAGGTCTGTTAGGTGGATAGAATCACCGATATTCAATGCAGATACATCGACTTCGATAAACTCAATCAGATCTTTAGGTAGACAGCTAATTTCAACTTCTGTGGTCTGGTGACTAACAGCACCTGATTCCAGCTTAACGCCAGGACAGATATCTTCACCGATGAAGTGTAGTGGAATATGTACGTGCATAGCTTCATTTTCATTCACACGTTGAAAGTCCATATGCATGATTAAAGCTTTAGCTGGGTGACGTTGTAGGTCACGCAACACAACTCTTTCTGTCTTACCGTTTAGGCTGATTTCTAGAATCTGTGAGTAGAAGGTTTCTTCTTCAAGATTGTGGATGATTTTGCTGTGCTCTAAAGTAACAGAGACAGGTTCACCACCGAAGCCGTAGATAATTGCAGGCACTTTACCAGCGTGACGTAGGCGGCGGCTCGCACCTTTCCCCAAGTCTTCACGCATCTCTGCATTAATTAAAAAACTAGAACTCATGACTAACTCCTAATGCTTTACGCATCTTCATTAAAAAATTCAGCGTGGCTTGCGACCAGCCATGCTGCGGTTTACTTCGGTTTAATCCATAAAGAGCGAGCTAACCGACTCACCGCTACTGATGCGGCGAATGGTTTCAGCCATCAGACCGGCGACACTCAACTGGCGAATGCGCGGACAATATCTAGCCTCTTCACTCAATGGAATAGAATCAGTAACGACTAGCTCGTCGAGTACTGATTCCTCAATATTTTCTACTGCTCGACCCGATAATACAGGGTGCGTGGCATAGGCGATTACAGACTCAGCACCATGCTCTTTCAAGGCCTGTGCCGCCTTACACAAAGTACCCGCGGTATCGACCAAATCATCAACGATGAGACAGGTTTTACCTTTAACTTCACCGATAATATGCATTACCTGCGCCACATTGGCCTGTGGTCGACGTTTATCAATGATCGCTAAATCAGCGTCATCTAAACGTTTAGCGACAGCACGAGCGCGAACCACACCACCAACATCAGGAGATACGACGATGAGATTTTTATGCTTTTGACGATAAATATCGCCTAATAGCACCGGTGATGCGTAGATATTATCCACTGGCACATCAAAAAAGCCCTGAATCTGATCCGCGTGCAGGTCTACCGTCAAGACACGATCGGCACCTACCGAGGAAATCATATTCGCGACCACCTTGGCCGAGATCGGTACACGCAGAGAACGCACACGACGATCTTGTCTGGAGTATCCAAAATAAGGAATAACAGCGGTAATCCGCTCTGCCGATGAACGCTTCAGCGCATCGATCATAATCAACAGCTCCATGATGCTGTCGTTGGTGGGCGCACAGGTTGGCTGCACCACAAAAACGTCGCCACCGCGTACGTTTTCTTGAATTTCTACTCGAACTTCGCCATCACTAAACTGGCTGATCAACGCTTTACCGAGAGGGATTCCTAATTTCTCAGAGATATCTTTCGCTAATTGAGTATGCGCAGTACCCGCGAATATCATCAAACGACTATCGTCGCGTAATCGACTATTTATAGCCATGCTTCACACTACCTAGGTAAAATATGGATGGCTGGGCCGGTAGGGTTCGAACCTACGAATGCGGAGATCAAAACCCCGTGCCTTACCACTTGGCGACGGCCCAATCTTTTACTTCCTATTGAAGGGTTATTTTCTATTGAGTTAGCTGTTGACGCAATGGGGAAATATTTCTTCCCTTTGCAACCAGAACGCGCACATCGTGTATCGCTTGCGCCTGAATCGCTAGAGCATCCTGCTCACTCTCACAAGCGATTACAACACACCCTCCAGTACCCGTTAAAAATGGCGTACCAAACGATGCTAACCAATCAAAAACCCTGTCGACTTTAGCGTAACGTTTTCGTACCAGTGGCTCAAAAACATTAGCGTAAGTCCCTACTTGAGGGGGGCACATTGTGAGGCGCGGACAATTCCGTGTCAATTGCGAATTTACAAACATTTCAGCACTGCTGACATGCACGCCCGTATCGATCACCGCATACCAAGGTTGTGGCAGGGTCAAAGGCGTGATTTTTTCACCCACTCCCTCAGCCCAGGCGGCCAAACCTCTAACGAAAATCGGCACATCTGCGCCTAATTGTAGGCCTAAAGTGGCTAAATCATCTTCACTTGCGGCTAAACCCCAAAGCTGATTTAAGGCATGCAAGGTGGTGGCAGCATCTGAACTAGCACCACCTAAGCCGCCACCAATTGGAATATTTTTTTCTAGCGAAATCTCAACACCCGCTGTCATCCCACCCTGATCGCGCAATAAATGTGCAGCACGCAGACATAAATCCTGCTCTGGGGTCACCCCTGGGATCGCTGAAGCTTGTTTAATCCGGCCATCCGGGAGGGGCATAAAACGCAATCGATCAGATAACTCTAAAAACTGGAATACGGTCTGTAACTCATGCATGCCATCAGCGCGTTGGCCGGTGATATGTAAAAACAGGTTAATTTTAGCCGGTGCCAACCAGACAGTAGATGCATTCATCGCTTTAGCTCACTCCACTGCCGGCAGTTGCCATTGACTAATTTCCACACGCAAACGTACCTCATCAATAGAGAACTCGGCCTGACTCGGTAAACGTTGGCCAGACTGTTGGCTATAGGCTAGGTATTTGAGTTGCCAGCCCTGTTGCTCGATCTTGGCAGCCAAACCATCGGCGCTGACTTGTAACAGTTGATACGCGCTTTCAGGCGCTGGCACACCCAGTAGCCAATAACGCATGCCACTGATACGAATCGGTAGATTAAGCAATTCCTCTATCAACTGATCGGCATCTTCACCTTGATAATGCTGCCCCTTAGAAGTCTTCAGACTGACCTGACCTGGAACACCCTCTAAGACTGCGACCGTGCGACCAATAAAGTCCTTAATCTTGATTTGATAGCGATCCCCCTGTTGCTCCCACAACAGGCGCAGCTTGAATTTCTCAGCACGATCTTGGCCATAGATAACCATCTGTGCCTGCCATTCTGATAGTGCTTGCATCTGTTCAAGATGCGTTGACCAATCCACTACTGGGGCCTCTGTGCGCAGCGCAGACTGGGGGCCAGCACAGCTAGCGACCAGCCATAGGACAGCGCTAAGGGCTATTATTTTCAAGGTTGAATTCATAGACAGGGGTAACAGGCACTCAGCTTAAGGGTAGCTCTGCTGCAAACGCTGTAGGTAGACGTCGTCTGGGAAATCCTGCAAGCCCTGCTGTAACAGCTGACGTGCCTGCACCTGTTTCTCTTGTGCCCATAATACCTCGACCAGATGGCCAATGATTTCAGCTTCTGGCATCAGCTTGAAGGCCTTACGCAGATAGTTCTCAGCCTCGCTCAGCCTGCCGATACGGTAGTTGACCCAACCCATGCTATCTATGATCGCTGGATCAGCCGAACTCAATGCATAGGCTTGCTCAATAAAACTGCGTGCTTCGTCCAGACGCAGATTATGATCAGCCAAGGTAAAACCCAAGGCATTCAATGCATTCGCATTCTTAGGGTCTATCTCTAAGATATTTCTCAGATCGGCTTCAAGTCTATCTATACGACCTAGCTTCTCTGCTATCAGCGCACGTGCATAGAGTAAATCTGGGTGGCGCGGATACTCTAATAGACCTTCGCTATAAACCTCATAGGCCATTTCATATTCGGCCATATTATATAAGAGGCCACCTTCAGCCATAAACAGGCGGATAATATCTGGTGTATTGCGTGCATTCTTTCGAACCAAACCAATATGTTCTAGCGCCCTATCCATGCCCTCTGTCTCAGCATAAAGATCGGTCAATCGAATCATAGAATCGAGGAATAGCTCACCAAAGGCAACGCGACTAAAGTGCTCTATTGCCGCATCCAAGTCATTTTGTTGTTGCGCGATACGGGCGAGGTAATAGTGCGACTCATCCAGACGTTGATTCGCGGCCACCAGTTGTTCCAAATATTTTTTAGCCGGCTCTAACTCTTGTGTCTGCAAGTGAGCCAGCGCAGTGGTATAGAGCAGCTCAGAGTCATCAGCACGGCGTTTCAATAAGACCTGCAGCTGCTTAATCGCATCGCTGTAACGCTCAGCCTGTAACAGCAGCCGTGCATAGGCCAGCCGCAATGCAAAGTTATCTGCATCTTCCGCCACCATATTAGCCATCTCAGCAAAGGCCATTTCACTCTCACCTAGCTGAGACAACCCTTGCACTCGCAGGGTCTTAGCTACAGTCAGATCGGGGTCAAAGCCAATCGCAAGCTCGGCTTGATCGATCGCCAAATGGTATTGCCGTGCACGCATAGCCAGGTCAGCATAGACATAGTGGGCCTTGGCATTAGTAAAATCTTTTGTGACCAACCGATCCATCAGGATCAGACTGCGTTCTTTCTCATCGACCTGACGTAGGGTATTGGCAATCAGGCTATAAACATCATTGGCCGTCTCCTGCGCCTCCTTAATTAAGGCCAGGAACTGCTCTTCAGCGGCATCGATATCGCCTGTACGTATATAGAGAAGACCAAGAACATGCCGACTCTCACTATTAAAACCCTGCTTTTGCGCCCAACGATGAGTGGTTTCTAGGGCCAAGGGCCAGTCTTCGGCATAAATTGCGATACGCATGGCGCGTTCTAGCACCTCAATATCATCTGTTAGCTCTGCCGCACGTGCGTAATGCTCTCTGGCCAGCTCAGTTTGACCGCGTTTCCCTGCCATTTCAGCGACTAATAGCTGATACATGACATCGGCACGTGGATCATCCAGTACTTCCGCCTGGGGGAGGATATTTAAGTCCTGCTCCACCACTTCATCACCAGAATACGCTCTCGAACCGGGTCCACCAGCACAACCAGCAAGGAAACTGGCCACTATTAGGAGACTAGACAAATGGGGCAGGTGCTTCAGACAAGTTAAATGAGGCATAATTACGCTTTTGGCAACCGAATGACGTGATGTACTTTGATTCTACGTCATTTCTACTGCTAATTCATAAGGCCGTGTTGGACTAGTCAGTGTGTTACGCCTTGGGTTGAGACTCGGGCTGAAGACAGATCATGGCCATGATATTGAATAAACTGCTTTAGCGCGGATTGCTTAGGTTAAAATACCGTACATGTCATTACTCATCTTAGGTGTAAACCACGCTAGCGCACCGATTCAGATCCGTGAGCACCTAGCGATCGCGGATGAAACGCTGCCTCAAGCACTGCGTTCATTGACCGATCTTGCGCCTATTTCTGAAGCGGCTATCGTCTCCACCTGCAATCGCATTGAAATCTATTGCAGTGTCGACTCCAGCGCACAGGGTGAACAGGTGCTGACTCAGTGGCTGAGTGATTTCAAGCAACTAGCCATCGAACAGCTTCAACCTTACCTCTACTCGCATAGTGATGAAGATGTGGCTAAACATCTGTTTCGCGTCGGCAGCGGCTTGGATTCTATGGTGCTAGGCGAGCCACAAATCTTGGGCCAACTGAAACAGGCCTATACCAAAGCGGCAGGTACTGAGACCTTAGGCAAAGACCTTAATCAGCTGTTTCAACAATGCTTTAACGTCGCTAAGAAAGTGCGCACACATACTGCTATTGGTGCCAACCCAGTCTCGGTAGCCTCCACCGCGGTATCACTCGCGAAACAAATTTTTGCTGATCTTGGAGAACAACGCGCTCTATTTATCGGTGCTGGTGAGACGATTGAGTTGGCCGCTCAGCATATGTATGCCAATGGCACTAGAGACATCACCATTGCCAATCGCAGCCTACAAAAAGCACAGCAGTTAGCAAAACATTATCAAGGCCAAGCGATCGAGTTAGCAGACATCCATACTGTGCTGCCTAACAGTGACATCGTCATTACTGCCACAGCCAGCCAGCTCCCTATCCTAGGCAAGGGTTTGTTAGAGCAAAGCCTAAAGCAGAGAAAACATAAACCTATTTTAGTATTGGATTTAGCAATACCTCGCGATGTTGAACCAGAAGCAGCTCAACTTGGTGATATCTACCTGTATAGTGTCGATGATCTACAGAAAGTCATTCAACAGAACATGCAGTCTCGTACCGATGCAGCGGCCCAGGCAGAAGGTATCATTCAAGTTGAAGTGGATAGTTTTTTCCATTGGTTGCGTGGACAAGATGCAAGTGAAGTCATTCGTCGTTACCGTGAGGAAGCCAATCAGCTGCGAGAGCTCGCCACTGAGAAAGCACTGCGATCGCTTAAACAAGGCAAATCAGCAGAGGAAGCCCTACAGCAATTGGGTACCCTGTTAACCAACAAGTTATTACACAAACCCACTGAAGCGATTAAAGCGGCTAGTGCAAAAGGACAGAGCGAGACTATTCGCACTGCCAAAACCATCCTCGGCATTGATGACGAATAAGGTCCTCATATGCCCTGCCCTGATTATTCAGCAGGCCTAATTTAAGCACCCCAGAATTTATGAAAGAATCGATCTCACTCAAACTTGAAACCCTGCAGGATCGGCATGAAGAAATTGCCGCCTTACTGTCTGACCCGGGAGTCATCGCTGATCAAAATCAATTTCGCCAATACTCAATGGAGTATGCCCAGCTAGAGCCAGTGGTTAAGGCGTTCACGCAATATATGCAAGTGCGTGATGACATGCTGGCAGCGCGTGAAATGATGGATGATAGCGATAGCAGCATGCGTGAGATGGCGCAGATGGAGTTAGCTGAGCTAGAAGAAAAACAAGCACAATTTGAATTAGATCTACAAAAACTACTACTACCAACAGATCCATTGGATGGCAGTAATGTCTTTATTGAAATCCGCGCTGGTACCGGTGGTGATGAGGCGGCAATCTTTGCCGGTGATCTATTTCGTATGTATAGCCGCTACGCTGAAAAGAAACGCTGGGAGATAGAGGTCATCAATAGCAATGAAGGTGATCACGGTGGCTACAAAGAGATTGTCACTCGTGTCATCGGTCATGGCGCTTACTCTATTTTAAAATTCGAATCAGGTGCGCATCGTGTCCAACGCGTGCCTGATACAGAGTCCCAAGGCCGTGTGCATACTTCAGCCGCAACCGTCGTTATCATGCCCGAGGTCGATGCAGTCGATTCAATCGATATCAATACTTCAGACCTAAGGATTGATACCTTCCGTGCCTCTGGTGCGGGTGGTCAGCACGTCAATAAAACTGACTCTGCGATTCGCATTACCCACTTACCTACCGGCGTTGTGGTTGAGTGTCAGGATGAACGCTCTCAACATAAAAACAAGGCACGCGCCTTGTCCCTACTAAGCGCCCGTCTATTAGATGCTGAACGTGCAAAACAATCATCAGAACAAGCAGCCACTAGACGCAATCTAGTCGGTAGTGGTGATCGTTCTGAACGTATTCGTACTTACAACTTCCCACAGGGTCGTATCACCGACCATCGCATCAATCTTACTTTGTATAAACTTGATGAATTAATGCAGGGCTACTTAGACCAGGTTATCGAACCACTGATCAATGAGCATCAGGCCGACCTACTCGCCTCCATGAGCACTGAAGAATAAACAATGACCGAGGTACCTAGCATCCGGCAAGCGATGCTTGTTGGTAGACATCGACTAGCCAACCTCGGTGATCAAGCCACTCATGAGTGCCTCATCTTGCTACAAAGTATTACGCAAAAAACCAAGGCCAAATTACTCGCCTTTGATGAAGAACTACTGACAGCAGAACAGTACCAACGTTTTATACAACGACTAGAACGGCGAGCTGCTGGCGAACCCAGCGCATACATTATTGAGGAAAAAGAATTTTGGTCCTTACCCTTAAAGGTGACAGCTGACGTATTAATCCCACGTGGTGACACCGAACTCTTAGTTGAAACGGCACTGAACGTATTAGCAAACACACAGCGGCCCAAAATCCTCGACCTAGGCACCGGTAGTGGTTGTATCGCTTTAGCACTGGCCTCTGAATTACCTCAAGCTCAGATCACTGCCTGTGATCGCAGTCCAGCCTGTTTAAGCATCGCGCGTGAGAATGCAAAAAACCTAGGCTTAAACACTATTAGTTGGCATGAAAGCGACTGGTTTAGTGCATTGACCGTGAGACCTTATGACTTGATCGTCAGCAACCCACCGTATATTGCAGTCGATGATCCTAACCTGGCGGCTAGCGTCGCTGAATACGAACCAGCCCATGCACTTATTGCACAAGATCAGGGTTTAGCTGACTTGAATAAAATAATTCAACGGGCTGGTGACTACCTTTTAGACACTGGCCATCTTATCTTAGAGCACGGCTGGCAACAGGCAGCTCAGGTACAAAGTTCACTGCAGCAACAAGGCTTTAGCGCGATAGAAACGCGTACCGATCTACAGGGTCATGAGCGAGTCAGCATGGCGCAATATGATCCGCAAGCCAGATAAAAGCAGGAGATAAAATAGAATGAATGTAGAGCGCGATGATAGTGGTTTTTTGGTCGACCCGGATGATTGGGATGAGACCCTTGCCGCCGCTTTAGCCAAAGAGGAATCCATAGACCTGCAAGAAGATCACTGGCGTATCATCCATCTTGTACGTGAGCTCTATTTTAAGAGCGGTGTGGTGCCGGAGTTACGCCACATTATGAAACGGCTAAAGACAGAGCTAAGCGCCGATCAAGCCACACGCAAATACGTTTACCATCTATTCCCTTACGGTTACGGCCAACAAGCTTGTAAGATAGCTGGTATGCGTTTACCCCGTAAACTGTGGTTGGACGTATAAATATAATGGTCGATCAACAACCAAGGATGAGTACCATGAAACGTTTTGCAATCGCAATATTTAGTATCGCACTCGTTAATGGCTGCGTCAGTACAGCAACACAACCGGCAGCAAAGAGTTTTAGTGCGCAGGGTTGGGGCGCAACCAACTGCCAAGAAATGATGGATGACCTAGCCTCTGCCGATGCAGGCTCAATCCAAAGCCTGAACAAACATATGTATGAGGCCTGGCTCAGTGGATTTATTAGCGGTGTCAATTACGCCGATGCGGCGCTGTATGATGTCGCTGGTGATATGGGACCGGAGCAAGTACTGACACTATTAAAGGCGTATTGCGCTGAGCACCCTGAGACTGATGTACCACTCGCCATGAAGGCCTTATTCCAAGATTGGATAGAGAGCGGTAAGAGCGTTAAAGAATCACCCTAAGCAGCCTAGTTTAGACACGCTATTTATAAGCTCTCAACGAGATCTTCAAGCTCAAGCAACATTGCCTGACGAGCTGCATCATCTACTGCCGGCACTGCGTAAAACACCTTCTGCAGTATCTGATCGACCCCACAAAACGACAAAGTCGCGCGTGTGCCGCTAGCACAAAGTTGATCTGCATCGACACCAAAGTCGGCCTGATTACCGCCAGTGGTAATCACCAACATGACGCGTTTAGAACCTAATTGACCTCGCAACTGACCGTCTTCATAGGCAAAGGCAAACCCATTGGTAAAGACACGATCAAACCAACCCTTAAGTACTGCCGGACGATCGAACCACCACAGCGGGTAGATAAAAATAAGATTATCGGCCCAGCTCACATGCTCTTGTTCTAGTGCAACATCATCAGGGACACGACCCTGCTGCACTTCGGCTAACTGCTGGCTGTCTAAAATGGGATTAAAGTTTGCCTTATATAGATCACGCGTACGCACCTCATCACCACGAGCACGCAGAACTTTTTCTACGGCAGCGACTAAGGCGTAATTAAAACTTTTTGGATTAGGGTGAGCAAATACAATCAGGGATTTCATAACCATCTTCAGCGTAAGGCGCGATTACTGCGCAATCTAATCGCGAACTAACTTTGCCTTTAGCAAATCAGTAACTTGTTGCGGATTGGCCTTACCTTTGGTCATCTGCATCAACTTACCCACGAAAAACCCGAACACTTTATCCTTCCCAGAAAGATATTGCTCAACCTGTTTTGGATTGTCCTCTACAACCTGTGCAACCAAGGCCTCTAACTCACCCACATCAGAGATCTGTTGCAGACCCTGTTGCTGAATAATGTCGTCTGCACTGGCCTGACTTGTCCACATCGCTTGGAACACATCTTTCGCAGTCTTGCCAGAAATCGTGCCATCAGCAATGCGTTGAATCAATTGCACCATTGCCTCAGCATTAACTGGACTCTGTTCAATCGAGAGTTCATCTTGCTTTAACTTAGCCGCCAGATCACCACAGACCCAGTTTGCAATCAGCTTGGCAGACTCGGGGACTATGGCTACCACTGCATCAAAGTAAGCGGCACCCTCTTGGCTCACCGTAAGCTGTTGCGCCTCTTCCAATGCCAGCCCATAGCTGTCTTGATAACGTAGGCTACGCACATGCGGCAACTCAGGCATCTGCGCCTTAACTTCTACCAGCAAGGCCTCTTCAATCACGACCGGCAATAAATCTGGATCAGGGAAGTAACGGTAGTCATTGGCTTCCTCTTTACTCCGCATAGGCCGTGTTGAATCATCATCAGCGTCATACAAGCGTGTTTCTTGCACGATTCTACCGCCGCTCTCGATAACATCGATCTGGCGTTCAACCTCATGATTAATTGCACGCTCAACAAAACGGAATGAATTGAGGTTTTTAATCTCAGTACGTGTGCCTAATTCTTTCTCGCCTGTTCGACGCACTGAAACATTAGCATCACAGCGGAAAGAACCTTCCTGCATATTGCCGTCAGAAATCTGCAGATAACGCACAATAGAATGAATCTTACGCATGTAGGCAACTGCTTCTTTGGCCGAACTCATCTCAGGCTCAGAGACAATCTCTAACAACGGGGTGCCGGCGCGGTTGAGATCAATGCCAGTCATCCCAGCAAAATCTTCATGCAGTGACTTACCTGCATCCTCTTCTAGGTGAGCACGTGTGATACCGATCGTCTTGCTGCCTGCTTCTAGATCGATGATCAATTCACCTTTGCCGACTATAGGCAATTCAAACTGACTGATTTGATAGCCCTTAGGCAAGTCCGGGTAAAAATAATTTTTACGTGAAAACACTGACTGTGGCGCAATTTCTGCATTCACTGCTACACCAAATTGCACCGCCTTGCGCACTGCTTCCTTATTCAGCACCGGCAATACCCCTGGCAGACCTATATCTACCGCACAGGCTTGTGTATTTGCATCGGCACCATAGGCCGTAGCTGCAGAAGAGAAAATCTTACTCTGCGTGTTTAGTTGAACGTGGATCTCTAATCCAATTACGACTTCCCAATTCATATTGTCTTACTCAAATTCGGCCGGTGTTTGTAGATGCCAATCGGTATGCTGCTGGAACTGATGTGCAATACGTAGCAATGTATCTTCAGCAAAATAAGTACTCACCATTTGCATCCCTACAGGTAGTTTCTGACTGAAGCCTACCGGTATTGAGATACCAGGCAAACCGGCTAAATTCACCCCAATCGTGTAAATATCAGAGAGATACATAGTAATCGGATCATCTACCTTCTCATTGGTCTTGAACGCTGTTGTTGGCGTTGTTGGACTTAATACAACATCAACTTCGGTAAAGGCTTTTTGATAGTCCTCACTGATCAAACGTCTAATCTTTTGTGCACGTAAGTAATATGCGTCGTAGTAACCCGCAGATAGTGCATAGGCACCGACCATAATGCGACGCTTCACTTCTGGCCCAAAGGCCTCACTGCGCGAACGACTATAAAGATCGGCAAGATCTACCGGGTCTTCACAACGATAGCCAAAGCGAACCCCATCAAAACGCGATAGATTGGATGAACACTCAGCCGGTGCAATAACATAATAAGCCGCAATCGCTAACTTGGCATTAGGTAGAGAGATCGGCTTGATCACACAACCGAGCTCACGCAGCTGATCACAGGCGGCATCGATTTTGGCGCGGATATCAGCGTCTAGACCTTCTTGGAAAAATTCTTCTGGCAGACCAATTCTCAACCCGCGAATATCTTCATTAATATTAGCGGTGTACTCATCCACAGGCTGATCAACACTGGTTGAATCTTTTGCATCATGCCCAGCAGTCGCTTGCAATAGATAGGCACAATCTAATGCCGACACACCAAATGGGCCTGCCTGATCGAGGCTGGAAGCATAGGCAATCATGCCGTAGCGCGATACGCGACCATAGGTTGGTTTCAGTCCAGTGATGCCACAAAAGGCTGCTGGTTGACGAATCGAGCCACCGGTATCAGTACCCATGCTGGCACTGGCTAGACGTGCGGAGACGGCTACTGCCGAACCACCTGATGATCCTCCAGGCACACGTGATAAGTCCCATGGGTTTTTCACATCACCATAATAACTAGATTCAGAAGACGAGCCCATCGCAAACTCATCCATATTGGTCTTACCCAAACTGACTGCACCCGCTTGTTGTAGCTTAGTCACCACTGTCGCGTCATAAGGGGCAATAAAGTTATCCAGCATCTTAGAGGCGCAACTAGTCTTGACTCCCTGCGTACAAAAAATATCTTTGAGTGCTAATGGAATACCATTCAGCAAAGGTTTGTCAGTACTGCGTTGATCTGCTTTCTGTGCCTCTTCTAGGGCACGCTCAGGCGTAAAAGTGATGAAGGCATTCAGGCTGTCCTGATGACTCTCGATACGATTGATGTAGTGTTGTGTAAGCTCGACACTGGAAAATTCCCCAGCGGCCAATGCCTGTAGTTGCTGCGCAAGTGTAAGGTTATGCATATACTTAATTTAAATTAGATCTGTATGAATCGGGTTACTGAGCGGTTGACTGATCAGTTACGGCCTTACTCAATCACTTTTGGTACTAAGTAGAGGCCATTCGCAGTGGCTGGGGCAATCGACTGAAAGCGCTCCCGTTGGTCGGATTCAGTGACTACATCCTCACGCAAAGACTGTGACATATCTTGCGGGTGAGCCATAGGTTCGACGCCATCCACATTGACCTGTTCCATCTGTTCTACAAAGCCCAATATGGCCGATAAATCTTGCTGATAATCCGCTAGCTCTGATTCTTCCACGTGTAAACGTGCCAGTTTCGCTATGTTTAAGATTTCCGCTGTGGTCAGTGCCATCAAATATTCCTTCTGCTGAGCCTTGTATTGGAGTAGAAAGGTACCATAGATAACGTCTTGCCCAAACCCATACCCACTGTTAGAGTTGGGCAATAACCACTTAATAAATATAACTGTAGCCAGAAAATCCTATGATCGGACGCATCCTCGGAATCTTCTCCAACGACCTCTCCATTGACCTCGGTACGGCAAATACGCTGATTTATGTCCGAGACAAGGGCATTGTGCTTAATCAACCATCAGTAGTTGCGATCCGTAAAGATCCCAATACCGGTGCACGCAGTATCGAAGCGGTAGGTACGGCGGCTAAAAACATGCTTGGTCGAACACCGACAAATATTGAAGCCATCCGCCCTATGAAAGATGGTGTGATCGCTGACTTCACGACTACCGAGAAGATGTTGCAGCACTTCATTCGTGCCGTGCATAAAAATATGATCTTCCGTCCTAGCCCTCGCGTATTGGTCTGTGTCCCCTGTGGTGCAACCCAAGTAGAACGACGCGCGATTAAAGAATCAGCCGATGGTGCTGGCGCACGTAAGACCTACCTAATTGAAGAACCGATTGCGGCAGCCATTGGCGCCGGCCTACCTATCGATGAAGCCCTCGGTTCAATGGTGCTGGATATCGGTGGTGGCACCTCAGAAGTCGCTGTAATGGCCTTGAACGGTATTGTTTACTCAGCCTCTGTGCGTATCGGTGGTGATAAGTTTGATGAATCCATTGTGAGTTATGTGCGTAGAAATTATGGCATCTTAATCGGTGAAGCAACTGCCGAACGCATTAAGAAAGAAGTTGGCACCGCCTACCCTGGAAAAGAAGTGACCGAGATCGAGATCAAGGGCCGCAATCTTTCAGAAGGCATTCCAAAGAGCTTCACTATCAATAGCAATGAAATCCTCGAGGCCTTGCAAGACCCACTACAAGGCATCGTTAGCGCCGTTAAAACAGCCTTAGAACAAACCCCACCAGAACTAGGCTCTGATGTTGCAGAACACGGCATTGTACTCACTGGCGGCGGCGCACTATTGCGCGATCTAGACCGTCTAATCATGGAAGAGACTGGCATCCCAGTGATTGTTGCCGAAGACCCACTGACTTCGGTTGCTCGTGGTGGTGGTAAGGTACTGGAAATGATCGATCAATATGGTGGCGACTTCTTAACCCACGGTTAAGTTAATGTCTACGAGCATTGGTCGTAGACCCCTTTGAATATACTGACCGAATCATCTTGGTCAGTATAAATGCTTACTCTGATGTGTGACGGCAGGCCCATATGAAGTCTTTGTTCACCCTCAATCCATCAACACCCACCCGCTTACTGGGCCTGTTAATGGTATCCATCGCATTAATGGTCTCTGACCATCGTTACCACCAAACCCATTTTATTCGCAGCACCATCGGTGGTGCACTCTATCCCTTAGAACGCTTAGTCTCAGTACCGGGTGACATTTCAAAATGGCTTGCAGTTTACTTCACCACACGTGCCAGCTTGCAATCACAAGTGGAATCTCTAGAACGCTTAAACCTTTTTCAGCAGGCCAAGCTACAAGAGCTGGCTCGACTAGAGCTTGAGAATAATCGCTTACGTGAACTGCTAGATTCACCATTACAACGAAATAAAAACAGTGTGCTCCTAGCCGACATTATCCGCGTCAACCTGCATCCTTTCCGCAAATTGATCGCCATTGATCGTGGGCAACAGGATCGTGTGTATGAAGGCCAAGCTATTGTTGGTGCACAGGGAATCATTGGTCAGGTGGTCGAAGTCTTCCCAATGCATTCCAATGTATTACTCATCTCCGACCCGAGTCATGCCTTACTGGCAGAAAATAATCGCACCGGCCTACGTGCACTGCTAGTAGGTAGTGGTGAAGCTGATCGCGTCTATCTGCAGAATATCTCTTCCTCTGCTGACATTCAGATCGGTGATTTATTTCAGACATCTGGCTTAGATGGACTCTATCCGCGTAATTATCCGGTCGCACGCGTTCTAGAAATTGGGCGCGTAGAGGGAGAGGCTTTTTTAAGCGTCACTGCTAAACCGCTAGCCCAGTTAGACTCCATTCGTGAGGTCTTATTACTCTGGCCAGAACAAAATATTAGCGGGAAGTCACAGCCGATTGGACATGATAAATGAGTACGCAAAAATCCAATCCGGTTAATACGTCTAAGAATAGCCACCGCAATCAGGCCACGCTTTCTAATTTCTTATTTTCCATCGTCATTGCATTGGCGCTTACCCTAATGCCATTACCTAGCAATATCGAACAGTACCAACCTGAGTGGCTGCTACTATTCCTGATCTTTTGGGTGGTGCGGAAACCGGAAACCTATGGGCTGGGCACGGTCTGGATACTGGGACTCATTTTGGACGTTATCCGTGGCGCCTTACTTGGGCAGCATGCATTGGGTTTTGTTATCAGCTGCTATCTCTGCCAGCAATTCCACCAACGCGCTCACCTGTTCTCGATGCCACAACAATGCATTCTTATCCCGCTAGCCTTATTGCCTCACTTCATCCTGTCTTATTTGGTGTACGGTCTACTAGACCAATCACCCAGCAGTTGGCACTACTGGCTGCCTATAGTCAGCAGCACCGCAATCTGGCCGATCGTATCCATTGTGCTAGGTGGCTGGCGTGGCGCAAAAACCTTTTAAATCTGGTTAAACCTTTAGCCCACTAACAGATCTGCTTTATCTTCGTTCATGCCGCATTTTTTCCAACTGTTGCTTAAACTCAACACAGGGATCCAGCGACCGGCTGCCCGGGGTAAAATATATAAAGTCATAACTTGAGTCATCTTCAGATAGCTCGTAGTCAGCGGCATGAACTAATTCAGGATCAACCTCTAGAAAAGCAATACTCATGACCGAATGCCCTGTCTTTAATAGGTAAACGGGTACGCCAATGTCTTTACGCACATGGACCGAACCTGAGATTAAGACAGGGGCAGAACCTGCCTTATGTGCCTGCCATAGACTCAAGGCAAAGGAAGCGTCTTTTGCTGCCTGCATCTTAAGCAGAGGGGGTAAATGCTTCGACTGCAACATGCCACAGTGCGAACGATCAATCAGTGTTTCCAAACGGTGGCGTGACTCTGGCTTCAGCACATCACAGAACGCCAAGACCAAACCCTCGCGTTGTAGACTGCAGTGCTCATTTTTAGCGTAGTCACGCAGTTGTTGATGACTCAAGTTAGCCGCCAATATCGGCAATTGTTTAATCACTGCAAAATCAGTAATCGGGGTGTAGATCGGCCAGCCCCACTCCTTTGCGTGCTGTTGCAGTCTTTCAGACAACAGCCTGCGATCACTCCACCGCTCGGGCTGTTGCCAGCGTTCCAAAGTGAGCATCTCAAAGACTATGGCAGTCTCTGCCTGTTGTCGCTGCCAGCGTGCAAGCAACTTTGCCTGACCTCTATGGTGATCAACGTTAGAGTGCGTTTCCCCTAACAGCAGGATGTCGACCTCTTTCATCGCGCTATCAACCGCATACTGACTAACAAATTGCTTATGCTTACTGTCATAGATCTTGCCGACTAGAGGATGTGCCAGATCTTCGGTCGACTGCCAGACTGGCGCTGACTGTGCACTGCTAGCAACAGTCAATAATGAAATAAAAGACACAAAGAAGGACGAAAGCAGTAGGGAAATAACGGCGCCACTGGTAAAGTTAACGCCATAGCATTTGTTTCTAAGCTTGTCTCTTAGTCTCATTAAACCGATTTTCATATTTACCCTCATCTTCAGCATGCATCCAAACGTCATCACCACTACAGAACAATTAAACACTTTCTGCTCTGATTTAGCAGCAGCGCAATGGATCGCTCTAGACACCGAGTTTATGCGTGAATCCACCTATTACCCAAATCTATGTCTATTGCAGATCGCCAGCGATACCGTGGCCAGCTGCATTGATGTCATCGAATTAACCGATATTGAGCCTCTGCTCTGCATATTGAGAGACCCAACAAAGGTCAAGATTGTACATTCGGCAAGACAGGATCTAGAGGTCTTATACGCCAGTTACAACCTTTCTATTGAGCCACTCTTCGACACCCAAATCGCAGCCAGCATCCTCGGCATGGAGGCCCAGGTCAGCTATGGCGCTTTAGTCGAACAGATTGATGGGACTCAATTAAGTAAGACCCAGAGCCGTACCGACTGGCAGCGTCGACCATTGACCGCTGCACAAATTGAATACGCCTTAGACGATGTGCACTACCTCGGCACACTCTACACACAGTTAAAAAGCCAATTAGAAGCAGTTGGCCGTGAGCAGTGGTTGACAGAAGAGTGCCAACAGCTCGCCACAGCAGATACATTTGTTACTGATCCCAATCAAGCTTGGAAATCCCTAAAAGGAGTTGGCAGTGTCGAGCGTAGGTATTTACCCTGCATCCAGCAACTAGCCGCCTGGCGTGAAAAACGCGCGCAAAAAAGTAATCGGCCTAGACGTTGGTTATTACCCGATCTCAATCTGATTGAGATCTGCCAGATGGATCCCAATAAGATTGCTCAGTACCTACAAGCTGAAGTGCCTAGCGCTAAATCAAAAGAAAATGAGATACGAGCGCAATTGCAATTGGTCGACGCGAGCACCGCCAGCCAGCCTGAATTTGAGATCATGCCGCAGCGGCTTGCACGTGAAGACCAAGATAAGGTCAAAAAATTGATGCAGCACGTCAAGGCAACGGCCGAAGAAATTGGTACTTCCAGCACCCTACTCGCCAATCGCAAATCGATTGATCGCTTGGTCATGGGTAAAACCAGTAAAGTCGAGCAGGGCTGGCGCAAGGTGGTGGTGGGTGATGCATTACAGCATCAGCTTGCAGCTTTAAATTCGGAAACAGAAGAAACTCAAATCAAGTAGGCTGTCGACCTAGCTACACATATTCAAAGATAAATAGCCTGCCTATATAATCCAGGCTCGCTTAAAGGACTAACTATTATGAATTGCGAAGATATTAAAAAATTGATCGAAGCCGGTATCGCTGGCTCTACGGCTACCGTCACCGGTGATGGTGGTAAATACGAAGCGGTAGTTGTGAGTACTGCCTTTGATGGATTGAGCATGCTGAAAGAACATCAGCTGGTCTATGCGACAGTGAATGCAGAGATTGCTAGTGGCGAATTACACGCATTAACTATCAAGGCGTATACGCCTGAGGAATGGGCACAGCTTTAAGCTGTCACCCACCACTCATCAAGAGTTTACGGGCTTCAGTACTGACTGAAGCCTACTCTTACTACTACTGAGGTAGGTTAAGGCTGTAAACGCCTTCCAAGCCGTTGTAGTAAGCCGCTAGATCATGCATATCTTGCTTGCTTAAGCCTGCTGAAATACCTGACATGATCGCATTCTTACGTGCGCCTGACTTGTATTGGCTTAGGGCATTGAAGAGATAATCTTCAAACTGACCCGCTAAGATTGGAAAAGTAGTCATTGCGCTGACACCAGCGGCCCCATGACAACCGGCACAAGCCTGAGACTTGGCTTCACCTGCAGCAGCATCACCTGCCGCCATCGCTTGACCGCTAACTAAAACCATCAGGGCGACTGCTAAAAGCATCATTTTACTAAGTTTCATTCTATATCCTTGGTAAAAAAGCTGATTTAAATCAGCTAGTTACTTAGTCATTGCGGCAAAATATGCTGCAATGTCTTCAATTTGTTGATCATCTAAGCCGGCCGATTGTGCCTGCATAGTAGGGTGACTACGTTCGCCTGAGCGATAAGCTTTCAGTGATGCCGAAATATAATCAGCGTGCTGACCACCAAGACGTGGGACGCGGTAAGTGGGGTACACATTAGTGTAGCTAACGATACCGTGACAGCCGAGGCATGTTTCGCCACTAATGGCACCACGTTGAGCATCACCGGCAGCGTGAGCATTAGCGCCGACTAGCAGCATAGAAATCATTAGTAGGTTTCGAAGATTTGCGATCATTGGTTATCGTTCCTATCCAAAATCATGGGTTGAGTGCAATTTTGCGGCGCTTAGTATACCGCGAAATATATTTTTTGATATGCCCGCATTAAGGGGTATTTTGAGCATAAAATCACATGTTCTGATAGATAAATAAACTTATTTACCGTAAGACGCTATGTTTCACTACTCTGAACTCAAAAATGACGCACTAAGGCCAATCTTGTCGGCTTATTCGATGCACATCATCGAGCTAGCCGAAAATCAGGACATTCCTTATAGCTTTTGGGGTGAAACTGAGGCCGGGCGCTTGGGTAATACGCTCTATGTGCGAGTGGATACGCCACTGCATTCAGTATTACATGAGCTTTGTCACTATATATGCATGCCCGCTACTGAACGCACTAAGGATTTAGTCGACGCCGCTGGCTCTGCTGCCGAAGAAAATGCCTGCTGCTTTTTTCAGATCATTCTTGCCGGATTCATTGATGGATATGATCAATCTCGCCTATTCCAAGATATGGATGCTTGGGGCTATAGCTTCCGTCTCGGCTCAGCAATCCGTTGGTACACCGAGGATGCCGAAGACACACGTGAGTGGTTAATCGAGAAACACATCCTATTAGCCAATAATCAACCGAGCTGGCAACTGCGCAATTAGCCCATTCAAGCCTCTACAGAACCCGCTTAAGCACACTGCAACGTTAGCCTCATCGCGCCAAACGCGTTAAGCTCTAGCCCTTAGATCACCCACAGTATTAGTGCTATGAAGATAGAAACAATTGCCATCCACGGTGGCTATTCACCCGAACCGACGACTAAAGCAGTCGCTGTGCCCATTTATCAAACCACTTCTTTTGCGTTTGATGATACCCAGCACGGTGCCGATCTATTTGACTTAAAGGTCGAAGGTAATATCTATACGCGTATCGGAAACCCAACCAGTAGCGCACTCGAAAAGCGAGTAGCAGCAATGGAAGGCGGGATAGGCGCATTGGCACTTGCATCGGGGATGTCTGCCATCACCTATGCGATCTTCGCCATTGCACAGCAAGGCGATAATATTATCTCAACCGCATCACTCTATGGTGGCACCTACAATTTATTTGCGCATACCCTGCCGCGCCTGGGTATAGAAGTGCGTTTCGTTGATCATCACGACATCGACGCCATGCGCGCCAATATTGATGGCAAGACCAAGGCGATTTTTGCTGAATCATTAGGCAACCCAGCTGGCAATATCTTTGATATAACGCCAGTTGCCGAGATGGCTCATGCACAGGGGGTCCCCTTAATCATCGATAACACCGTACCCTCTCCTTATCTCTGCCGGCCGTTTGAGCATGGCGCAGACATCGTGATCCATGCGCTAACAAAATACATGGGCGGTCATGGCACCTCTATTGGTGGCGTCATTGTTGACTCAGGTAAATTCCCTTGGGCTGAACATGCTGAACGTTTCCCTATGCTGAATGAGCCTGACCCGTCCTATCATGGTGTGGTTTACACCAGAGAAATGGGGGATGCAGCATTTATTGGGCGTGCACGTGTGGTACCACTACGGAATATGGGTGCGGCTATCTCACCTTTTAATAGCTTCCAAATCATGCAAGGCATAGAAACCCTACCGGTACGCATGGATCGCCATTGTGAGAATGCAATGCTCGTGGCCAAATATCTAGAAACACACCCCAAGGTTAGCTGGGTGCGTTATGCCGGACTAGACAGCCACCCAGATAAACCGTTAGTAGATCGCTACATGGGCGGCCGAGCCTCAGCTATATTAAGCTTTGGCATCAAGGGTGGCGCCGTCGCTGGTGGTAAATTTATCGATGCACTGAATCTGATTGTACGTCTGGTCAATATTGGTGATGCCAAATCACTGGCCTGCCATCCTGCCAGCACAACGCATCGACAACTGTCTCCTGAAGAGATGGAGACGGCCGGTGTCAGTGAAGATCTGATTCGCCTCTCTATCGGTATAGAGCATATCGACGACATCCTTGCCGACCTCGAACAAGCGTTAACTAAAGCAGGCTAATTACAATCGCAGTACCAGCCTATCAAGCGCCGCGTTTACTCCGCGGCGGACACGCAAATAGCATCCTAACGTCATCTCCCGTACGTCACTGGTGCAATACTAAACTTGTTCATGCGATGCGTGCTAGTAGCGTCTCACGCATCATTACTACTGCCAGCGGTGTGCGTTTAACTGCCAGCTATAGCCTCCAAAACCAACCCAAGAAAGCCGCCACAGTCGTGCTACTACATGGCTGGTTGGGTTGCAGTGAATCGCCATACATTGTTTCTTTAAGTCATGCACTGATTAGCCAAGGCTTCAATGTCGTACGTATTAATTTCCGTGATCATGGCTACAGTGAGCAGCTGAACCCCGAGGTATTTCACTCCTGTCGCCTAGACGAGATGATCGAAGCCTGCGAGCATGTGCAGCAAGAGCTACCGGAGCAACCATTATCTCTAGTTGGCTTTTCCCTAGGGGCCAACTTTGTATTACGGATCAATGCCGATAGCGACCCTAGTCGCCTGCGCTTGCATCGTGTGATCTCTTTTTGCCCAGTACTCTCAGCCGAGAATTCATTAATCGCATTGGAAAATGGACCTGCCCTCTACCGACATTACTTTATGTATCGCTGGCGGCAGATTTTACGTAGAAAAGAACGCGCCTTTCCGCAACTCTATGCAAAGAACAAGCTAGCTCAAATTCAAGACCTACGCAGTGGCACTGACTATTTAGTACAACGTTGTACTGACTTTGCTGATCTCACACAGTATATGGATGGCTATTCTGTCGTTGGTGATCGTTTACGCCAACTACAAACCCACTGCCATATTGTTTTAGCCAAAGATGACCCTATCATCCCTTGGCAGGATCATAAGCGACTTGCCGCCAGTCAGAATTTAGAGATCTATCTAAGCGAGCATGGTGGACATTGTGGCTTTTTAGATGTGCGACTTAGTAGCCCTTGGCTTGATCAATATTGCTTAGACGCACTCACCAGCTAAACAACATAGGTCGCTTTAAAAATGGTTTATGCCTATATCGCTTAGTCACTGGTAATAACAGATGGTAAGTTATACTCCCCAGCCTGCATTAACTTCTCTCCATAATCAAAACTCACTCGAAAACGAAGTACCGCAACTGGTGAGATACTTCTGGCGCCTAACTTTTGAAATGCCGCAAAAGTGGTGTTACGTACATAACCGGGGCGGTTTTCATGAGCGCTAGATGGTGCACAATCAATGATCAGTAGCCGACTATAATCTATCGCCGAAACTGCTATATCTAACGTGCTATAACCATCGTAACTGAGTAGGCCAATACTCTTGGCTGGCTGTAAAATGGTATATAAAAATGGATTGCTTAGTTGATGTGCTGGAGCTCGTTTAATATCTAGCCGTCGGAAGCGATCCGTCCCACTGAAAGCATCTCCTGCTCTTCCAGAACCTGACATCCCTCCATTAGCAAATACCGAACTAGCTGATGACACCAGCAAGAGAAAAAAGAAAGCAGTCTTAACAATCGCTTGAAAACGCAAAAACAAGAAAGACCCAAACATAGCAGCGGCCGAGTTGGTTTATTTGTAGCTGCAAACTACCTCTTGTTTATTTCATGAGCATTACAATAATATGAATTAACAATTAAAAAATCAGAAATTAGAGATCAATCAGTAGATATGAGGGAACGACAATAAGTTGATGAAGCAATAGAATTTAGTAACAATGGCTCAGGCCATGAGCCACCCTACTCACCTAGAATTAGGTCATTAAGTATGTTTGATTTTATAATCGAGCTTTTAGCCTTACCGGTTTACCGCTATGGCCTGATTTTTTTTTCATTAATCGCAATAGTACCTGCCATTGTCAGTGGCAATATGGCACAGCATTTAGCTAGTCAATTGGTAAAAGGCAAGGCCACTACGCAGAACACCAAAAATCTTGCACTCAACTTAATCATCTTTATTGCCTGCGTAGGCTGGATACTATTTACGCTAATAACTTATCTACGCTAAGTCGTCTTCTGCAACACGCGCAGAACCTGCGCCTTATCGACTTTCTCTTGCTTTAGCTTTTCCTCTACTGCCAAAGAGTAATGACTGATCTCATAGTTTTCTTTGATCTGACAGGCGGCAAGAGCTGAATACAGATGCACCTCACCATAGGCCTCTAAGCTGGCCTGCATCTGACTCACGCCATCGGCATGCAGCATCGCATCTTCACGCAAAATCAGCACACCCTCCTTAGGTAACGCATCCCAGGCACGCTGAACGACCGCTTGATAATCCACAACCGAGGTGTCGCCAAGCACATCACTGAACATAACCACATCGGCATCAAAATTATTAATCGCCTGCAACTGCTCCACTGCAACTGCTGCCGAGTCAGCGCCTGTATGAGGGGCAAAGTAATTATTCACACTCTGTAACCAGCTCGCTCTATGTTGACCCAGCTGAATGCTCTTTGCAGAACTAATGGTGACAAATGGCGACAGCTTGCTGTCATGTCCTGACAGCCCGTAATCACGACCAACATGCAGCACACGAGTGGCTTTATCCTTGGTACGAAAATCAGCAACGATACCTTCTAAGGATGCACTCATAGAGTAGCTACCCCAAATCAGTTGGCTCATCTCCTGAAATTCAGTGGCTAGTTGCTCACTGTTTACATCAGCCCGGCTCAGGTCAGACAACATCAAGTTACTGCGTTCAGCAAAAAACCATTCAATACTGCTAGGCATCTCAGCTGGCCATTTACGGCCCACACGTAGCGACATCACGCCATCATTTTCAGCGGTAATATTACTAAAGCCAGTCCAAAGCTGACGACTAAGAAAGATATTCTCTAGAAAGCTACGCGACCAAAATCCTTTTTCAGCCGCCTGCCCCTCTGGATAAACCGGCAGGATAATACAGCCACCGGGTTTCACTAGCTTGAGCAACTGCAGTAGGAAGGCAGCACCCCAATAATTAGCGTAGAGAGAAACACTGATACCGATATAAATACGATCTAATGAGTTGATCGCTGTTGGGAAAAAGAAGTTCGCCACCTTGTCGTCACCTAGTGTGAAATCAATCTCACTAGAGCTAGGCGTCATACTGTATATATTGCGATCGGGGCGGACTTGATTGTTTTTGTCGCGCTCACCTGAAAAATAATATTCCAGATCTTCTTCGATATTCTCGGGGCTAAGATGTAGTACTACCTGATCCATTGTTTACTCACATGCATGACATCACTGTCTAAAAAAAGGTACGGCTAAAATTCAATGCCTAATGTAGCAAAATAGATCCGTATCGTCACCGCAGCAGTACTGGTTTGGGTCTATTACTTACCGATAGCGAATGGCTGTAATGAGATAGCGCTTTTCGCCCTGCGGCAAATGCACCACGACCTCATCGTCTAATCGCCGTTTAAGTAGTGCCTTAGCCAAGGGCGCATCCATGCTGATGTATTCATCTGCATCATCAAATTCATCCGGTCCAACAATCCGATATTCGCTGATTTCACCGGCATCATCTTCTAAACACACCCAAGCGCCAAAAAACACCTGCTCTTGCTCTTCTGGAATCGCATTAACTACCGTGATATCGGCCAGCCGCTTGCGTAAATAACGCACTCTATAGTCGATTTCACGCAATTGCTTTTTACCATAGATATATTCGGCATTCTCCGAGCGATCGCCCTGCGCCGCTGCTTCTTGCACTGATCGAGTCACCTGTGGACGCTTTTCTCGCCAAAGATAGTCATGCTCTCGCTGTAATTTTTCTTTTCCAACCGGTGTAATGTACTTCGAGCTAGGTGCGGCCGGTGGACGATAACGACCCATAACTAGGCGTCTTTATCTTCTGTCCAGCCATCCAGCCCTGCTGGCGCTGAATGCTGCGTTAACTGATCCCACACTACATAACCGGTATTTTGTACAAAAACAGCGCTAGCCGCCTCTTCTGGCGTCGCAAAGGTTAATGTCGGCATGTCATTCACCCATAAATCCCATAGGCCCAAAGGCTCACTACGGATAACAAACTTAGCCACATCTGTATCTAAACGGTATTCAAACATAGATTTCTCCTAGACTAGTTGTATACTTTATTAATTATCAATTTAATTCAAAAGGAAAGGCCATGATTATTGCGAAGTTTGTTTTCCATGGCATGTATCCTGATGTCACTCAAAAGCCAAAAGAGAGTCATCAGGCATCAGACTGCGACAGTGAGTCATCTGCCACCACCATAATTAAAGTGGTATTTGATGTCGAATTCGAGGACCAATTTCACTCCCATCTGATGGCCGATATCGAACAGATCGAGCAAGACGGAGAAACGTGTTTTGAAGTGCGTCGACGCCTACCCTTTGTCTGCGACGATTTCCCCCAGGCAGCCATACAATATTATACCTTTATTACCGGCCCTCAAAATCAAACCGTCAGTCATAGTGGACCTAAAGGCTTAAGCATTGCCAGCAATAATGTAGTCCGTGCCGAATGGTCAATAGAACTTAGCGCACAGCCACTAATTAAGTGAACCAGGGTTAGCTGCTACTGAGCGAAGCGAATCATAAGCTCGAACAGCTCATGGCCACTGGCTTGGTATTTCCGCTCAAATGGTGTTATCGGCGTAGCCATTTTCAAAGGCTGTACAAGAAAACGCTCAGCCCTTAAGTATTCCACCGCCAAGGCAAATTCTTGTGCATAGATCTGCCAGTTCGTGCGCAATATAAACTCAGGGCTAGTCTTTAGTAGACTAGGAAAAATAGGATGGCCATGCCAGCGACGTTGTAGGTGACTAGGCTTAGGCCACGGATTAGGATAGAGCAAATAATGTTTCTCGACTGGCCACTGACTCTGCTCCAGCAATTGCCAAAAATGAATCAGGTCTGCGCGCAAAAAGATTACCGCATCAGAGGCCAGCGCATGGTTCTTGGACTTATCTAAGCGCTGCGCTGATTTATCTATCGCAATAATCAAATGATCGGGGTACTGCAAGGCTAGCTGCCAACTGCTTTCACCAACACCACAGCCACTATCTAAGATGATTGGTCGACCATCTGCTCGCACGGTTTTGTCTAACTCAGCAAAAGCCTCATGCGCATATTGCGGTATAGTATTGCGATAGTCATGTTGAGCATGACGCGCCACCACCTTAACCAAGTTTTTATGTGGTGCCAGCTGCGAACTCTCTATCTTTGGCGACTGCCCTAACAACATCTTTGATACACCATAAAATAATTTAACACAGTAATTTAAATATGAGCCTACCTGCACCCATTGCACACAAGATCACCACTTCGATAGAGCAACACAAGGAAACTCGCGTTGACGATTATGCCTGGTTACGCGATCCTAACTGGCAAGCCGTAATGAAACAGCCAGATCAGTTACGCTCTGATATTAGAGCATATCTTGAGGCTGAAAATTCTTATGCCGAAGACTACATGCAAGATACGCAAGTTCTCCAAGAAAATTTATTTACAGAACTTAAAGCTCGCATCAAGTCGGATGAATCCACTGTGCCAACAAAAGATGGTGATTACTTCTATTACCTTCGCTATGAGAATAATGCCGAGCACCCTCGCCTCTGCCGTTATCTTGCCAATGACCCAGACCAAACAGAAGAATGCGTGTTAGATGCTAATGCATTGGCCGCTGAGCATGATTATTTTGATATGGGTGGCTGTGAACACAGCCCGGATCATCGCTACCTTGCTTACTCGGTAGACACTAAGGGCTCTGAATTCTATCAATTGTACATCCTTGATTTGAGCTCCGACACACTATTGCCTGAGACAATCGATAATGTGCAGGGTGATATTGTTTGGGCGATGGACAATCAAACCCTGTTCTACACCACCTTAGATGATCATCATCGTGCCGATAAAGTTTTCCGACATACACTGCATAGCGCTACCGATCAGGACACCTTGGTCTATACCGAAGCGGATAAGGGATTTTTTGTTAGTCTAGATCGCACTGAGTCAGATAATTTTATTCTCATCTCAGCACATGATCACAACACCTCAGAGTCACATTACATTCCTGCTAACCAGCCGACAGTAGTGCCTCAATGTTTTCAGCCTAGAGTAGAAGGCATCGAATATTACCCCAGCGATCAAGCCGGTCACTGGCTGATAATGACCAATGCGAATGGCTGTGAGAATTATAAAATCATGCGCTGTTCATTTGATCAGACACAGATTGAATATTGGCAAGACTACTATCTGCCAGCTGAAGGCAGTCTGCTCAAGAACATGTTTTTGTATGAGCATTATTTAGTCCGCACCGAACGTCGTAAGGGCCTACCTAAGATTACTATTCAGTCGGTGGTCGATGGTGAATTAACAGCCGACGCCTATTCTATCGATTTCGATGAAGAGGCCTATGAATTAGGTGTTGATGGTAGCAGCGAGTTTAGCTCTAACTTGCTGCGTTTTTCTTACACCTCAATGACCACGCCGACTCAGATTTACGACTTTGACATGCACAGTCGTAAACGTGAATTACGTAAACAACAAGAAGTGCCAAGTGGTCATGACAAAGATGATTTTTGCACACGTCGTGTTTTTGCCGACAACAATGGCTGCCAAGTCCCGATCTCTTTGCTCTACCACCGTGACACCCCTTTAGATGGCAGCGCCCCCTTACTCTTATACGCCTACGGTTCTTATGGCAGCAGTATGCCAGCAAGCTTTTCCACAACACGCTTATCCTTGGTCAAGCGTGGCTTTGTCTATGCAATTGCGCATATCCGTGGCGGCATGGAATTAGGTTACGACTGGTATCGCCAAGGCAAGTTAATGCAGAAAAAGAATACCTTTGCTGACTTCATTAGCGCGAGCAAACACTTGGTAAAAGAATCTTATGCAGATACCGACAAGATCACCATACATGGTGGCTCAGCTGGCGGCATGCTGATCGGTGCGGTACTCAACCTGGAGCCAACGCTGTATCACAGCGCGATTGCCGACGTCCCATTTGTCGATGTCTTGAATACGATGTCAGATGACAGCCTACCGCTGACACCACCTGAGTGGCCAGAATGGGGGAACCCAATTGAAGATAAGGCGGCCTATGATTACATCAAATCCTATTCGCCTTATGAGAATGTTAGCGCACAGGCCTACCCACATATTCTGGTTACTGCCGGTCTAACCGACCCACGCGTGACCTATTGGGAGCCAGCAAAATGGGTGGCTAAATTACGCGAGTACAGCAGCAGCAACCACACCTTGTTGTTGAAGACACATATGGATGCAGGCCACGCTGGCGCATCTGGTCGTTACGATAGCCTGAAAGAAGTCGCACTGATGTATGCCTTCGTCTTAAAGATGCATGGTCTGACTGAATCCAACTAGACAGCGTATCAAGCCAGCTATGACTACCCTATGGTGCCAAACGTGTGATCTCCCATTGGCCGTCTTCTGCTAGTCGATAGCAGAATCGGTCATGCAGGCGACTAGGACGTCCCTGCCAAAATTCGAGACTGTCTGGTAAGACACGATAGCCTCCCCAATAATCTGGGCGTTGAATCTCCTCACCATCTGCATACTGCTTTTCTACCGCCTGCACCTGCTGCTCTAATTCCGCATGCGAACTTAGCTCGGTACTTTGACGTGAAGCAATCGCCCCGATCCGGCTACCTCGCGGACGACGGCTATAATAGTGGTCGCTCTCTTCAGCGCTGACTTTCTCAATCACACCCTCAATACGCACCTGTCGTTCCAAGTCACCCCACCAAAAACATAGGGCGGCACGACTATGCTCGGCAAGATCATTCGCCTTACGACTTTCATAATTAGTGAAAAAGGAAAAACCACGCTGATCCAAATCTTTCAACAAGACCATACGTGAAGAAATGACACCATCAGCAGAACAGGTCGCAAGATTCATTGCAGTGGGCTCCATCACCTTGGCCTTACGCGCAACATCTAACCACAACTGAAATTGCTGCATCGGGTCAGCTAATAAGTCAGCGCGAGTCAGACTGTCTTTTTGATAATCTTTCCGTAAATCTGAGATTGATTCATCACTCATAATATTCTCTATCACTATCTTTATTGATTAAGTCCAAATATACGCCAAGCTAGTAAAAACATGAGTACGCTTGCACTGCACAAGAGGCTAGATTGGTGTCGTTAGTGGGTAGTCAACACCGATTCCTGTCAAGCCACAGTAGCCCGCAGGGTTTTTCGCTAGATATTGTTGGTGATACTCTTCGGCATAATAAAACTCAGGGGCTGGCATAATCTCAGTCGTGATCGCCGCAGTGACACCCGCTTGTTGCAGACAGCTTGCATAAGTCACACCTGCAGCCTCTGCTAGCTGTAAATCTGCTTCGCTATAGAGATAAAGACCCGAACGATATTGCGTACCCGTATCATTCCCTTGGCGCATGCCTTGAGTCGGATTATGTGACTGCCAAAAGACTGCAAGAAGCGACTCCAATGTAGTTTGTGCTGGATCATAGACCACTAGCACTACCTCGTTATGCCCAGTCATACCGGTGCAAACCTCATCATAGGTTGCATTCGGAGTGAGGCCACCGGCATAGCCCACGGCAGTAACTAAAACACCCTGCTGCTGCCATAGCTTACGTTCAACCCCCCAGAAACAGCCCATGCCCAGCAACAACTTTTTGCTGCCTTCAGCGAAAGGGGCTTGCAGCGACGAGCCCAGCACATGGTGTGGAGCAGAAACAGGCAGCGCCTGAGTACGACCAGGCAAGGCTTGTTCTGCCGTCGGCATTATTAGTTTTTCGGATAGATTGAAAATGGCCATGCTTTCTCTTTTTTTATGTATTTAATCATCACCTAGCAATTGCTTATATAAGCTAGATTCTCGTTTATAGAAACTACTCGTATGTAGGGAATCTGCCAAGTGGTAATGCGTAAGATCTAAATGATGGCAACACTCATGCGCTAAAGTACGCAAAAAGGTTTTATAGGCGACCAACTGCTGTCGCTTGGCCGTACGCATCCAGACATAGATACGCGCCTGACGCATGCCTCGTTGCTTGATCTCATAAAGGCCATGCAATTCACCGCGCCGATCATGCGGCCTACGCTCCATAATATGCACTTTCACTCTAACGCAATTCAAGGCATCACAGAGCTGATCAACTAATTGTTGGCAGGCCTGCTCCAAGGCTTCAACCTCACCTGAAACTAATGGTTGCCGTAGCGCCTCAGCACTCGCTTGTAACGCCGTCTTTTGCTTCAGCAGCACCTGAACACCTGCTCTAGGCACCGTCAGAAAAGAACTGACACGACTTATCAAACTCGCCATCAGCTAATCCCTAGCAACTGTCGTGCATTGGCCGAGGTCGCCTCAGCAATGACTGCCTGAGACTGACCACGCACTGTCGCCAATGCCTGTAAACAATATGGCAGATACTCAGGGCTATTCCGCTGTCCTCGATGTTGCATCACCGTCATATCGGGTGCATCGGTCTCCAGAACCAAGGCATCTAATGGCAACTGCTGTGCTAGGGCACGTAGTTTAGTCGAACGCGAATAGGTCAGCATGCCACCAAAACCTAGTTTGAAGTTCATTCCAATATAGTGCCCCGCCTGCTGCAGGCTTCCATTAAAGGCATGCACAATACCGGCCACTACCGGTATATCACGCAGACACTGCAACACCTCATCATGCGCCTTACGCACATGTAAGATAACCGGTAGTTGGTATTTAGCCGCCAGCTGTAACTGCGCCCTGAATAACTGCAATTGCGCCTGCCGATCGCTCTCAGCAGAGTAAAAATCGAGGCCAATCTCACCTACTGCGACCGGCCGCTGTTGCTGTAAGGCATGGTCTAACAGCGCAATATGCGACTCTTCATGTTGCGACATAAACATCGGGTGCATCCCTAGTGCTATATGCACAGCATCTTGCTGCTGAAACAAGGCAGAAAGATGCTGCCAACCGCTCTGTTGCACGGCAGGCACAACAAAGTGATCCACCCCCAAGGCCTGTGCACGCGCCATCACTTGCTGCCGGTCATCAGCGAAGACTTCAAAATCAAGGTGGCAGAGGGTATCTATCAGCCGCATGCAATCTACTATAAAATCCGAGAGTCCCTACAGCCTAGTGAATTCAGCAATCGATGTCGACGAGTAAACGTTTTACCGGAATTGAAAAGCTTTATGGCGCTGTCGCATCACAGGACATCTTCTCTAGTCATGTCTGTGTGATTGGCATTGGTGGTGTTGGCTCTTGGGTTGTTGAGTCACTCGCACGCAGCGGTGTTGGTGCACTGACACTAATCGATTTAGACCATGTCAGTGAATCCAATATTAATCGTCAGATCCAAGCCATGAGCAGCACTATAGGTCAGTCTAAAATTGAGGCGATGGCTGAACGTATTCAAGAAATCAATCCAGATTGTGAACTGCGGCTAATTGATGAGCATCTCAGTAATGACAATATTGAACAACTCATTGACCGAGAGTTCAGCTACGTTGTGGATTGTATCGATGACTTTCGCACCAAGGCGGCATTAATCAATTACTGCCATGGTAAAAAACAAAAACTACTGACCGTTGGTGGCGCTGGCGGCCGCATCGATCCCAGCCGTATTCAAGTGGTAGACCTCACACGATCAGAGGGCGATGCCCTACTCTCACGCACACGCAAATTACTGCGCACCGATTTTAATTTCCCAAGAAATATAAAGAGACGTTTTGATATCCCCTGCGTCTTCTCTGCAGAGGCATTACGCTACCCAACGGTAGACGCTGGCGTAACATATAAGAAGGAACAGTCAGACACCACAGGCGGCTTGAACTGCGCTACTGGCTTTGGCTCTTTAATGGCAGTGACAGCAAGCTTTGGCATGCATGCCTCGGCTTATGTCTTAACTAAACTCGCTAGCTCTAATTCATAAAATATTAGAGCGCACCATTCAAGTGGCTAATGACCAGCTTTACATTTAAGTTGGCATTAAATACTTAACGCTGACTACTCGTTAGCATCACCCTGCCACAACATTTCATATCCCATTTCATAGGTATCTGTTGCGAACTCAGCAAGGGCATCAAACTTTTCTTTAAATGTTGCATCGGCATGTGATTTCTCATGCTGCTCATATGACTGCCAATAAGTCACGATAGCCAAATGATCATCCGTTTTCTTACCCGAACCTACTGAGCCTTCTTCCGAAATGAAACCGCTGAACTTATAGACCTGACCACCGATGAAACCACCATTATCATCACCGTATGTGTTTTTAACCACATTGCACATTTCGCCTAGTGCCATTTCAACCGCTTCAAGTGGAACCCCTTCTTTAAGCTTAACCACGTTGTATAACATGACACAGCCAAATGGGATTGATAGTGCATTAAACATATAACAATTCCTCTGTTGATTTAATGAGTAGTTATAGTACCAGCAAAGTATACAATGAATTACTAATATAGTGCCTGTTTACAACACTGTTGCGTTTAGGAGACACCGATGAAAAGGAACCTCATAGTTGGCCTTAGTATACTGCTTGCATTGGGTTTATGGATGATTTCTGAACACGACAATCTAGGTCATATAACCGCTGAAAACTCCTCTGTGACTCGTCCCATCGTGATTTACACCACGGACTGGTGTAACTTTTGTATGAGCCTACGGGCGACACTCAAACAATATCAAATCAATTATCACGACTACGATGTAGAGCACAGCGAGAAAGGCCGCAGGGATTATAAAAAGCTAGGGTCTAGCGGTGTGCCAATAATTATTATTGGCAACAGCATTCTTCATGGATACGACGGCCAAGAACTGACCGACGCCTTAGTTGATAACGGTTATGAGATACCCACCAGCTGGGATTAACCAGTGCTGATGAGTAGCTCAACACACTAAGAAAAGTGCGGCCTAATTTACACCGGCTTATAGATTTCCGAGCCATCCCTTTTGAATTCTGCAGACTTCTCTTTCATGCCAGATTCAATCGCAACCTTAATATCACCAATACCTTGTTTCTTGGCATACTCACGCACATCTTGAGTGATCTTCATTGAACAAAAATTCGGCCCACACATGGAACAAAAATGCGCCACTTTGGCTGACTCTTTAGGTAGGGTTTTGTCGTGGAATTCACGTGCACGCTCTGGGTCTAGGCTGAGATTGAATTGATCTTCCCAACGGAATTCAAAGCGCGCCTTAGACAGTGCGTTATCACGAATCTGTGCACCGGGATGCCCCTTTGCTAAATCAGCTGCATGTGCTGCAATCTTGTAAGTAATGATGCCGTCGCGTACATCTTCACGATCTGGCAAACCCAGATGTTCTTTCGGCGTGACATAACAAAGCATCGCGGTGCCATACCAACCAATCTGTGCTGCACCGATTGCCGAGGTGATGTGATCATAGGCTGGCGCAATATCAGTGGTCAGTGGGCCTAGGGTATAGAACGGCGCCTCATGGCAATCGGCCAATTCCTTATCCATATTTTCTTTGATCATCTGCATCGGCACATGACCCGGCCCTTCGATCATTACTTGTACGTCATGCTTCCATGCGATCTGTGTTAATTCACCGAGGGTTTCCAGTTCCGCAAATTGTGCCTCGTCATTTGCATCGGCAAGTGAGCCTGGACGTAGCCCATCACCGAGTGAGAAAGACACATCATAGGTCTTCATGATTTCACAGATTTCTTCAAAGTGGGTGTAGAGGAAACTCTCTTGATGGTGAGCCAAACACCACTTCGCCATAATCGAACCACCACGCGAAACAATACCGGTCAGACGTTTTGCGGTTAGTGGTACATAGGCCAAACGCACACCGGCATGGATAGTGAAATAATCGACACCCTGCTCGGCCTGCTCAATCAGCGTATCGCGGAACATTTCCCAGGTCAGGTCTTCGGCCTTGCCGTTAACTTTCTCTAAGGCTTGATAGATCGGCACTGTACCTAATGGCACTGGGCTATTACGCAGAATCCATTCCCGTGTTTCATGGATGTTCTTACCAGTACTCAAATCCATAATCGTGTCACCACCCCAGCGCACTGACCAAGCCATTTTCTCGACTTCTTCCACCACCGAGGAGGTGACTGCTGAGTTACCGATATTGGTATTCACTTTCACCAAAAAGTTACGACCAATAATCATTGGCTCGGCTTCTGGGTGATTGATATTGCTAGGGATAATGGCGCGACCTCTAGCCACCTCATCACGTACAAACTCAGGCGTGATCTCGGTCGGCAAGTTGGCACCAAATGATTCACCTGGATGTTGTAGCAAGAGCTTTTGGTACTGCTCATTGCCGCGTAATTCTTGCAGGCGCATTGATTCGCGTATCGCGACGTATTCCATTTCAGGTGTGATGATGCCCTGCTTGGCGTAGTGCATCTGAGTAACGTTTTTACCCTTTAAGGCAACGCGTGGCAGTACGGTCTTGGTAAAACGCAGATATTCTGTTTTAGGGTCAACAGCTCGTTCTTGTCCAAACTCAGAGGATAATGCATTCAGCTGCTGCGTATCACCGCGCTCAGTTATCCATAGTCCGCGTATCTTCGGCAAACCTTCTGATAAATCAATACTTTGCTCTGGATCAGTTAGTGGTCCTGAGGTGTCATAAATCGTAATGGGTGGGTTCTCTTCCGCACCAAGGCTGCTCGATGTGTCGGCGCAACTGACTTCACGCATACCGACCTGAATATCCTCTCTTGAGCCCTGAACATAGACCTTTTTGGAATTCGGAAAGGGCTGTGTAACGGCCTCACCTAGTTTTTTAGTTTCCGAAATAATGTCCATCTCATTTGCGCTCATAACCAACTTATCCATAGATTGAAATAACGCACAGGAAAGCGCGTCTTAGGGTGACTATAACCTCTATTTAAGTCTTTTCAATAGTGAAACTTTGTGCAATTACTATGCAGGACTTAATTCGGTATGATATCGCGCAGATAGAGGCTTATCAGCCAAACCGGAGTAGTGTTTTGAGTTTTACTGAAATGTCAGCGTTAGAGCTGCAACAGCATCTAGAAGATTCGGCCAACCAACCCATCCTTTTAGATGTGCGTGAGGCCTGGGAGCTTGAGAAATGTCAGCTACCCCATACTGTACATGTACCCATGCGTGAAATCCCCAGTACTTTCGGCCAGTTTGACCTTGACGCCGAAATCGTAATCATTTGTCATCATGGTATTCGCAGCCGTGCGGTAGCAAACTACATGGCCCAGCAAAATTTTTCGCGCGTCATAAATTTATCGGGCGGTATAGATCAATGGGCCAAACAAGTTGACCCCAGTATGGCCAGCTATTAGTGATCACTTAATGAGATATGCCATGTATAAGTTCCTCTATATATTTACCCTATGCTTAGTAGCATCGCTCAACACATTACAGGCTGAAGGTTTATCTGAGGTCTTTAACCAGGCCCTAGTGCGTGACACTCAGATTAGAGAGGCGCGGGCTAATTTTGAGGCCAATGCCCTGGCCCGCCCCTTAGCGCGCGCTTCACTATTACCCCAAATCAGCCTAACGGCAGAAACCTCTGACAACTACATCAAGACCGTTGGTAATACCTTTGGCGTGCCAGGTTCATCAGCAGACTACAACTCACACGGTTTTTCCTTACGTCTAGACCAACCGCTATATAACCACAGTCTTTATGTGCAGCTACGGCAAGCGAAAAATATGGTAGCAAAAGCGCAGGCTGTATTAGATGCCAGCGAACAGGCTTTGATACTACGTGTGGCAGAGGCCTACTTTAATGTACTTGGCGCTGAAGACACACTGACATTTGCTCGCTCTGAAAAAGAGGCGAGTCAACGCCAACATGAACAAGCCGAGATTCGCTTTGAAGTCGGACTGGCCGCGATCACTGATATGAAAGACGCACAAGCTGTCTATGACCAAGCAGTCGCCGCAGAGATTGATGCCAAGATCGCAGTTGAACTGGCACTGGATGAGCTTGCTGTCATCATTGGCGATCGCATTCAACAAGTAGCGCCATTAGCTAGCAAGATGGAATTAAGTCGACCCAACCCAGATTACATTGAAGATTGGGTGGAGACTGCTTTGCGGCAGAATCTTAGCCTGCTGATCAACAACTACGACACAAAAATTGCTAAACAAGAAATTGCTAAACGACAAGCGGGATATCTACCTACCCTCGATATTATCGCCGCCTATACCGATAACGACACCGGCGGCATCAGTGGCTCACGCCACAGTAAAAGTTCACGCATTGGTCTCGAGTTATCCCTGCCTATCTTCCAGGGTGGTCGCACCTATTACACTAGCAAAGAAGGCAGCTACCTCTATCAGGCTGCACAGGAATCAAACGCTCAACTACGTCGAGAAGTGACCCGTGATGCACGTACCGCCTATCACAATGTGGTGGCGGCGATTAGTCGCATTGAGGCATTTGCTAGGGCCACTGAATCATCTCAGTTAGCCGCTGAAGCAACTGAACTTGGCTTTGAAGTGGGCACACGTAATTCAGTCGATGTGCTGCTTGCACAACGGCGACTATTTCAAGCTAAGAGGAATCATGCTCGCGCACGTTATGATTACTTAATCGACAGCCTACGTTTAAAGCAGGCTGCCGGTATTTTAAGTAGTGCTGATTTGTTTGAGATTGAAGCTTGGCTGCAATAGCCAAGCATTAACGCCCTATACTGCAGGCGTTACCCAGTGCTGATATTTTTCAACTTCGCCATGCACGATCTGAAAGAACATGCTTTGCAGACGCTCAGTGATCGGGCCACGTGCACCACAACCGATGGTGCGACCATCTAGCTCTCTAATTGGAGTCACTTCTGCAGCAGTCCCTGTGAAGAAGGCTTCATCCGCCACGTAAAACTCATCTCGTGTCATCTGCTTTTCAATCACAGGAATACCAAAATCAGCAGCGATTGAAAGAATCGTTTTTCGCGTAATACCATCCAAAGCAGACGTTAGAGATGGTGTTACTAAACAACCATCTTTGATTAAAAATACGTTTTCGCCACTACCTTCAGCAACATAACCCTGTGGATCGAGTAACAGTGCCTCGTCATAACCATCGCGATTAGCTTCTTGCAAGGCCAACATGGAATTAACGTAATGACCATTCACTTTTGCTTTACACATCGTAGTGTTCACATGGTGTCGGGTATAAGAAGACGTTCTGACCTTGATGCCTTCCGCCAGTTTTTCCTTACCCATATACGCGCCCCATTCCCAACCAGCCACCATCACGTGAACCTTAAGGTTGTCAGCACGTAGACCCATACCTTCTGAGCCATAAAAACACATTGGACGGATATAACCGAAGCGCACGCCATTCTGTTTAATCACATCAAGATGCGCTTGATTGATCTCATCCTGTGTATATGGAATCTTCATGCCAATGATTTTTGCAGAGTTAAACAACCGCTGCGTATGATCTTGTAAACGAAATATAGATGGGCCTTGCTTTGCGTCATAGGCACGCACACCTTCAAACACACCTGTACCGTAGTGCAAAGTATGTGTCAGTACATGTGTTTCAGCCGATCGCCAGTCTACTAACTCGCCATCGTTCCAAATCACACCATCTCGATCAGACATCGACATCTTCTAACTCCTAAACTCTTTTATTATTAAAGCAACAAAAATCATTGTTAACTCGCCTGCCAGTTATCGCCTTACCTAATCTAGATAAGCCGCAAAACACTTCTTCCAATACCCTTGCACTAGTGCACGCTGCGCTACAAAATCCGCATCGTCGACAGCACTTATTTGCTGTTCCTGCAAAGCCATACGGTGAGAAGTATTACGATATTGGCAATAAATCTCGCTCAAATCCTGCGCCATCTCAGGGGCGATAAAATCGGCCTCAGCAAGCATCGCGAGCTGCCGTACATTATCTGAGTAACGACACAGGGCTGGCTCTCGGTGCGCATTTTCGAGGATCGCATATTGCACCATAAATTCAATATCAGTGATACCTCCCAAATCGTGTTTCAAATTAAATCGTAGAGGTCCTGCATTGCCTTTATTTAGAATTAATTTTTGCCGCATCGCCAGCACTTCCTGCGCTAGGACCTGCTGTTCTCGCGGCTGACATAATACGTCACGTCGTAATTCTTCAAAGGCTTGCACGATGCTTTCCTCACCAGCAACACAGCGCGCCCGCACCAAAGCCTGCAACTCCCATAACCAAGCTCTGGAACGATAATATTCATGCATCGCTGGAAGTGTTGCGACTAGAGGCCCGGCATTACCATCTGGTCGCAAACGCAGATCGACTTCGTACATTTGTCCAGATACCGTGCGCAAACTCAGCATGCGGCTCAAACCCTGAGCCTTTCGAGTCAGCTTAATCATCGCTGGATCGGTCTGTGATTGACCGTCTGTCAGATAGACCAAATCCAAGTCCGAGCCGTAACTCAGTTCTGAACCACCCAATTTACCAAAGGCAATCACCGCCAGATTAGGCAAGGCTGGCTGATCTGGCAGACTCGGTTGTTCACGGTGTTCGAGGTACTGTAGACAACCTTGTACTACAACCTCTGCTAGCCAACTCAAGCGATCACTCACCTGCATCAGTGGTAGCACACCTTGCACGTCGGCACAGGCAATACGCAACTCGGCTGCATGTTTAAACAACCTCACTCGCTCTAGCACTTGTTCGTCATCCAACCCTTTTTGAGCCAGAATGCTGAGCTTAAATTGCTGCTGTAGTTCAGCCCTATGGTGCTCATCACTATCCGCTGTAATCAAGTCGTCTAACAGAATGGGATTACTACTGACGTGTTTAGCAATCCAAGGACTACTCCCCACCACTGCAATTAGTTGCCGCAATATACCAACGTTCTCTGTGAGTAAGAGCAAATAAGCTGAGCGCCGCAAAATAGCCAATAATACGGGCAGTAAGCGTGACAGCACGATTGCAGCATCATCATGCTTACTCAGTTCTTGTAGCAGGATTGGCATAAAGCCATGTAAGCGTGCCCTGCCCACTTCGTCTTGCGTCCGATAAATTGGACTACTTAGTAATGCCTTCAGACGCTGCAAGATTTCATCTTGCTCAAAGAACAGCTGTGGTAAGCCTGCCTTATCTTCTAACCTAGACTGATCTTCTGCTTCAACCAGCTCTTGCCAAAAATCTTTCGCCACATCGGTCGCCTGTTGATCCTTCGACGGTACCGCCGCAAGATTGTCAAAGATGACAGACACTTGCTGCTGATAGCCCTGTAAGGCGGATCGAAATGCCGAGGCATCGTCATAGCCCATAGACTGCGCAAGCACGGTCAGCTGTTCAGCATCACGCGGTAGCTCATGCACTTGCCGGTCATCCCACATTTGCAGTCTATTTTCAGCACGCCGTAAAAACTCATAACTTTGCAACAGCTGGGTGACTTCCAGTGGCGATAGATACGCCATCTGTTCGATTTCTTCCAACGCCTTATACAGCGATTGAGTCTGCAGACTCATCGTGAGTCCGGCATGGGTTAGCTGTAATAGCTGGGCAATAAATTCGATCTCACGAATACCACCAGGGCCTAATTTGAGATGGTCAATTTGTTGCTTACGACTCACTTGTTGCGCAATCTTTTGCTTCATGTCCCGCAGGGTCTGAAGCACAGTGAAATCAATATACTGGCGATAAACAAACGGTTTTAAGATGGTATTGAGTGCTTCTTGTGCCGCCTCATTACCATTTAAAGAGCGTGCCTTAACTAAGGCATAACGCTCCCATTCTCTGCCATGGATTTGGTAATACTCTTGTAGATGATCAAAGCTCACTACTAATGGGCCAGAGTCACCAAAAGGACGAAGTCGACAATCGACGCGATAAACCAACTGGGTTCGATCATTCAGCACACGCACCAAGGCCTGTCCTAATTTAGTGAAAAACTCTTTATTTGATAGCGCTTTAACACCGTCGCAATAGCCGTTGTGATCAAAGCAGAACATGACATCAATATCTGATGAAAAATTAAGCTCACGACCACCCAGCTTACCTAGGGCGACAACGATGAACTCTGCCTGTTTCGCTTCTGCAACCCTATCCGCCGGTGTCGTGACCACTCTCGGGACACCATGTTGCTGACTCAAGCTTTGCTGCAAACAATGACAAGCGAGTTGCACACAGACGTCGGCTAGCTCGGATAGTGCTAGCAGCACCGACTGCACGTCACACTGCAAGATCAAATCATGCCAACAAATAGCCAGCATCTGACGATTGCGAAAGCGTGCTAAGACCTGACGTAACTGCGCCTCATCATCGCCGCCCGGCAAGTCTTGCTTTAATAGAGCACGGTAAGTCGTCGACTGTAATGACTCTTGGCTGATGATGGCGTGCAAGCATTCAGGCTGCTGTCGAATCACCTGTTCGCAAAATCGACTCTGGCTCAACAAACGTTCAATCTGGGCTTCAACTGCCAGTACCGCTGGAGGAAACGCATAGCTCGCTTTAATAGATTGCCAGCGAGCACGGACCGAATCGTGAATAACAACCTTATCCGTCATCTGAACTCATACCTAAAAGACCTGCCTATGGTGGGTTTCACATGCTCAATGTAAGTGATTTGTATCATCCATTTCTAAGCTTAAAGATAGGAATGCATCTCATTTGTGCTACCATTATCAGATACCAATTTTGGGAATTCATTGCTCAGGAAATGCCATGAAATGTAATTTCAAATCAATACTTTACATCAGTATCACACTAATTTGCTCGCAATTTGCACACGCTACCGATGAAATTAACGTCTACAGCGCGCGTAAAGAGGCTTATATCAAGCCATTGTTAGATCAATTTGGTCAGGCCCACAATGTCCAGATCAACTTGATCACGGCCAAGGCAGATGCATTGATTCAGCGCCTACTCAAAGAAGGTAAGAACACCCCGGCCGATGTCTTTATCACGGTCGATGCGGGTCGCTTACATCGCGCCAAGCACGCAGGTCTCTTACAAGCCATCAAAGATCCAGCAATCCTCAGCCAAGTACCCCATCAATATCAAGATGCTGACGCCCAGTGGGTCGGCCTTTCAGTCCGTGCTCGAACGCTGGCTTATCGCCATAAAAACATTAAAAAAGAAGAGCTTAGCAGCTATGAAGCGTTAACAGATGCAAACTGGAAAAACCGTATTTGTATCCGTTCGTCAAACAACATCTATAACCAATCATTGGTTGCTTCGATGCTGGCTCACCACGGTGAACAAGCGACTCAGGCATGGGCCAATGGTTTGGTTGCCAATTTCGCCCGCAAACCACAGGGCGGTGACCGTGATCAAATCAAAGCCCTGGCTGCAGGTCAGTGTGATCTAGCGGTAATCAACACTTACTATTTAGGCAAGATGATGACTGCTGATGCTGGGCAGCAAGCTGCCGCCAGTGAGGCTACTTTATTCTGGGCCAATCAAGATGATCGTGGCGTACACGTCAATGTCAGTGGTATCGGCATCACCGCCCACAGCAAACACCCAGAACTAGCCAGCAAACTCGTTGCCTTCCTACTCACCGATGCATCACAAGCCTGGTATGGTGAGATCAATTTAGAATATCCTGTTCGCAAAGGCATTGAGATCAATGACATCCTGCAGCAATGGGGGCCATTCAAAGCCGACGCACTCAACCTCACTCGCCTAGGCGAATTGAACGCCGAAGCAGTGCGCATCATGGATCGTGCAGGTTGGCGTTAAATCTCACCATAGCCTTGGAATCAACTAAAGAGATTGGGAACTGAAATGCTAGATCGTCTTAAGCCTTTGCGTGGATTAAGTCTTGCGCGCTTAGGTTCTGATCAAGGCTGGTTCCTAAGCGTCTTTATCATTGCCGCACTGATTATCCTACCGCTGTTAATCGTGCTGCAGTTTAATCTCCATGCGCGTAGTGACACTTGGCAACACTTAATAGACTACCTGCTCTGGGACTACGTCAAAAACTCGATACTGCTAGGTCTTGGAGTCGCCCTTGGCACCTTCATTATCGGTGTACCCGCAGCCTGCATCTGTGCGCTCTATCGTTTCCCAGGCAAGGGCCTCATCGAATTATTATTGCTACTCCCCCTATCCATGCCCGCCTACATTATTGCCTACACCTATACCGGCATGCTGGAAGTGGGTGGTCCCGTACAACAACTGTTACGCGATAGCTTTGATCTGAGTTATGGCGAGTATTGGTTCCCCGAGATTCGTTCATTAGGGGGTGCTATTGCGATGTTCTCTTTTGTTCTCTATCCCTATGTCTTCCTACTGACACGCTCGTCCTTGTTAAACCAGTCGGCCAATATTATTGATGCCGCCCGGCTATTAGGTGCTAGCCGTTGGCAACGTTATTACTCGGTGATCCTGCCATTGGCACGACCCTCGATTGCAGCCGGTGTCATCCTAGTCTTAATGGAGACCTTGGCAGATTACGGCACGGTGCAATACTTTGGCATCAGCACCTTTACTACTGGCATTTTTCGCACCTGGTTTGGCTATGGTGAAGCAGTTACAGCGGCGCAATTATCCAGCCTCCTGATGGCTGCTGTCTTCATGCTTTTCTTACTTGAAAAATACCTGCGTGGCCGTGTCCGCTTTGATGGTAATACTAGTGCCGAACGATCACGCGAGGTGTTCACACTACACGGCAAGGCAGCTGTTGCAGCCATAAGCTTTTGCCTTATCCCAGCGATCTTCGGTTTTATTATTCCACTACTGCAATTAATCAGCTGGGCAATCGAAACCGCAGATGAAATGCTCGATATACACTTCTGGCAGCTGACCTGGAATAGTCTCCTGTTGGCCGTCTCTGCTGCCGTACTGACCTTGGTCATCGCAACCATCCTGGCTTATGCCAGACGTATCAGTAAAAGCACTTTGCTAAAATCGATGATTAATCTATGTGCTATGGGCTATGCCGTTCCCGGCACAGTGATCGCAGTAGGTGCGATTATCTTGTTAAGTAGTGTAGATAATTGGTTGATCGATACACTGCGCGAACAATTTTCTATTGAGTCAGGTTTACTCCTGACCGGCACTATCTTTGCCCTAGTCTTTGCGCACACTGTGCGCTTCTTATCATTGGCCTTACAAACAGTGGACGCCAGCCTCAGCAAGATTTCACATTCAGTCGATGAGGCCTCACGTTTATTAGGCAACTCGATTGGCCAGACCTTACGCCGCATTCACATACCACTGATTCGTGGCGGCCTCCTCAGCGCTGCTTTACTAGTCTTTGTCGAGGTCATGAAGGAATTACCAGCGACTTTAATTATGCGCCCCTTCAACTTCAACACCCTCGCCGTGCGTGCCTATGAGCTAGCATCTGATGAGCGCCTTGCGGATGCTTCAACCGCCGCGTTAGCTATCGTAATGACAGGTATAATACCGGTCATTCTATTAAACATTTCGATCCGAAAGAAATAATTGCCATGGCCATTCAATCACCTCCTTTATTAGAAGTAGCGCAGCTTTCAACCTCGCATCGTAAGCAGCAAATTCTGCAACAGATAGAGCTGACAATCCAAGCGCAGGACATTGTCTGCTTACTCGGGCCCAGCGGCTGCGGTAAGACCACTCTGCTCCGTTCTATTGCCGGCCTACACCCTATCGACCATGGCACGATCCGACTCAATGAACGGCTTATTGGCTCGCAACAAGCACAAGCACCACTGCAGTCACGTGGTGTTGGCATGATGTTTCAAGACCTGGCCCTATTCCCGCATATGACCATCTTTGACAATGTCGCTTACGGCATTCGCAGGATGGGGCAGCACTATATTCAAAAACAGGTCCGACATGTCTTAGATTTAGTCGAAATCCCTGCCTCTGGTGATCAAAAATATCCACATGAATTGTCCGGTGGACAGCAACAGCGTGTGGCTCTGGCTAGAGCACTGGCACCGAACCCATCACTACTCTTATTAGATGAACCTTTTTCCAGCCTAGACCCCGAGCTGCGTCATCAATTAGTGCTGGAAGTACGCAATATTCTCAAGTTAGAAAAAATCACTGCGCTATTAGTCACCCATGATCAAGATGAGGCCTTTTCAATCGCTGACTCTATTGGTGTCATGCAACAAGGCTCTATCGTGCAATTTGATTCTCCTTACAATATCTATCACGAACCCAACTCTAGATTTGTGGCTGACTTTGTTGGACTCGGCACTTTTATTCCAGTCGAGATCAATGCCGCAGGAGATGTCGAAACGGTCTTCGGCACCCTGCCCAATAGCAGTGGCAAACAATTCGCCCCAGGCAGCAAAGTCGATCTCCTCGTGCGACCCGATGACATCCCACACGATGACCATAGTCAGGTCAGCGCGATCGTTGAGGAAAAGCGTTTCTTAGGGGCTCAGTTCCTTTACACATTGCGTCTGCCAAACAATTATCGTGTGCTTTGCTATGCCCCTAGTCATCATGATCACAGCATCGGCAAGCCTCTAGGCATCCGTATGGACTTAGAACACTTGATGTTGTTTGAACGAGAATAACGACCGTACGAATAAGGCTTGACCCTCTTTGCTTAAAGGCGAACAATCAGGCTATACCTCATTTTTGAGAGCGATTCCTTGAGCCTTTCAAGACCATTATTTCGATCTCTATTAATAGTCCTATTCGGACTGTTCATCAGTCTGTCGCTAAAGGCAGAGATGTTCACTACCGAACAAATAGTTGCCGCAGTCACTAGTGAAGAAAGTATCGAACGCATTGACCTCCTGCTGCAGCGCGAAGATGTTAAGGGCATGCTGCTCAAGCATAAGATTACAGCTGCCGACATCCGTCAACGCCTACCTGAGCTAGCCCCCAGTGAATTACGAAATCTAGCTAATCAGATTGAAGACATGCCAGAGACAGACAGCTCCAATCTAGTCGCATTGGCACCCAGTCCTTTGATCTTATTGTTAGAGCTGACCGGCTACACCGATATCTCGACCTCATTCTAAGGTCGACATCATGCCTCTCAACCGCTACCTAATAGCCCTATCATTACTGCTCAATAGCATTCTGATCAGTGGTTGCACAACCGTCGCCGATCATCTCTTACCCAAGCAGCCGCAAGACCAAGCTTCCGACATCGTTTTACAAGTGCCATTCTTTGATCAAGCTGCTTTTTATTCCGGCCCTGCTGCCTTATCGATGGTCGCTAATTTTTATATCCTGCCGATACGTCCGGGCAAGTTACATCGCTTCAAAAGCAGCCCAAACAAAACCGGTGGTCTACAACTAGAAATGCTGGCTACTGCCCGCGAGATTGGCCTACAGAGTTACCATCAAGCAAATGACATAGACAGCCTCTTTAATGCGATTGATCAGCAACGCCCTGTCATCGTCTTACAAAACTTGGCCATAGATGCCTATCCAGTCTGGCACTACGCGGTTGTGGTTGGTTATTCAGCAGACAGAAACTTTGTGTTACTTCACAGCGGTCGCCATGAATATTATCGGGCCGCGCGCAAAACCTTTGAGAACACCTGGTCACGCGCCTCGAACTGGTCATTAATGCTATCACCTATGACCGACATCCCCGAGGATGCTGACATCGACAGGGTCATGGCTGCTGCTATTGATCTCGAACATCTAGGACATGCGCGTGCGGCACAGATTACCTATAGCGCCGCACTGCGCCGTTGGCCTGATTATTTTCCTGCGCATTTAGGTTTAGCCAATAGCCACATGCAATTGAATGAGCCTTTGGCAGCTAACCGTGCTTATCGCAAGGCCTTAATGCTCAATCCACATTCATCTCAGGCACTCAATAACTTTGCATATAGTGCTGCCGCCTTGGGTTGCCATCGCAGTGCCATAGATGCTGCCAGATGTGCCATAGAGATGAGTCAGGCGAAAAGTGACACCATCCAAAACACCTTGAATGAGCTCATGGCAAAATACCCAAATGCACAGAACACCGGCAGATGCCCACAAATCCAATGCAAACATCGCCCTTAATATTGTTAGATTGATCTACGTTAACGGCTCCCACATAGAAAATAATCTGTTACCGTAGGGCTTATCGTTTTTTGATTTTTTATAGGTCTGGTATGAAAAAAGAACTGTATCCCAGCGTCGCTTTATTTCTTGGCAGCGTATTACTAGTAGCCGTCACCCTCGGTGGTAAAACCAATCCCCAAGGGCTTAGCACTTTACCGCTACTGACCTTGCTGCTGATGTCTGAGTTTGGATTTTTCGTTACCGCCGTTGGCGCTTATGCCGGGGCACGACAATGTCTGCAAAAAATTACCTTCCGTAGTCTTGTCAGTGCGCTAAGCAATCTGGTCTTAGCGGTACTTTTTGCGCGATTAGGCCTTGGACTTTGGGCTACTGTCATATAAACCATTGGCCAAAGCATAACGTTATGTTAAAACACCGCAGTCCTATACAGACTGAATGCGGTAGCATAACCAACTGATAGCACACACAATTAAATTGACTGCTTGCTTGATCAGCATCACAGCCCAGCAGTCACGATACATATAGAGGAGTAACACGCTTTGTCATCAACATTTAATCGCTGGCGCCCACACCCTTGGCACGGCATCGAAGTAGGCCCAAACGCGCCTAGCGTAGTGCACGCCTACATTGAGAGCACCCCATTCGATCACGTCAAATATGAAGTCGACAAACAGACCGGTTACCTGCGTGTAGATCGTCCACATCGCACCTCTTCGCTACCACCGACTCTCTATGGCTTTATTCCTCGCACTTATTGTGGTGCACGCGTTGGCGCATTGATGGGTGATGATCTACAAGGTGATGACGATCCGTTGGATATCTGTGTCATCAGCGACCGTCCTGTCGACCGCGCTGAATTACTTTTAAATGCACGCGTTGTCGGTGGTTTACCGATGATCGATGGTGGTGAAGCCGACGATAAAATCTTAGCCGTACTTGAGGGCGATCACATTTGGTCACAAGTTGATGACGTTGCTGAATTGCCTAGTTCGATTGTTGAACGACTACGTCACTACTTCAGTACTTATAAGGTCTTACCAGGTGAAGATTCCAAGGTCCAAGTAGGCCCTGCCTACGGCCGTGATCACGCGATGAAAGTGATTGAGCAATCAATGGCTGATTACGCTGAACTATCGGCTAGCTTCACAGAAGAAAGCTAAGCTACCCACGTAGTACCCATTATCCTGTGGGGGCATGGATCAAACGATCACCCCCCACAGACCTAAAGTAGACTGAATATCCCTAGCGAAGACTCGTCCCGATTCGCTGCATTCGGTATAGTGCAGTCTCTTAAGCCCAACAACCCGCTATAAACTTATGAGCAAAAAACTCCGCACCCATTCTTCAATAGTTGTCGATGGCACCGAGCGTGCACCTAGTCGAGCCATGCTACGCGCCGTTGGCTTTAAAGATGGCGACTTTAAAAAGCCGCAGATCGGTATTGCCTCTACTTGGAGCATGGTAACGCCATGCAATATGCACATTAATACCCTGGCCGAAAAAGCGGCTGCAGGTGCTAATAGCGCAGGTGGTAAAGGTGTGATCTTTAATACCATCACCATCTCAGACGGTATCTCGATGGGTTCAGAGGGTATGAAGTACTCACTGGTTTCGCGTGAAGTGATTGCCGATTCTATTGAGACCGTAACCGGCTGTGAAGGTTTTGATGGCGTTGTTGCGATTGGTGGTTGCGATAAAAACATGCCGGGCTGCATGATGGCCCTAGCGCGCTTGAACCGACCGGCTGTATTCGTCTATGGCGGCACCATCATGCCGGGCGTACATAAAGGCATTAAGATTGACGTTGTCTCTGTATTTGAAGCCGTTGGCCAGCATGCCAAGCAAGAGATAGGTGACAAAGAATTAAAACAAATCGAATCGAAAGCGATCCCAGGTGCCGGCTCCTGTGGTGGCATGTATACCGCCAACACCATGGCATCAGCGATTGAAGCCCTAGGCATGAGCCTACCGGGTAGTTCAGCCCAGGCTGCTATTTCAAAATCAAAAGAAGACGATTGTCGCAATGCCGGCAAGGCCGTTTTAAACCTATTAGAAAAAGACATCCGTCCTAGTGACATCATGACGCGTAAGGCCTTTTTAAATGCCATTACAATCATTACTGCCCTCGGTGGCTCGACTAATGCGGTATTACATATGCTCGCTATGGCCTATTCCATGGGCGTCAAACTGTCGATCGATGACTTTACCCGTATCGGTAAAAAAGTACCGGTAATGGCCGACTTGCGCCCTAGTGGCAAGTACATGATGTCAGAGCTTATTGAGATCGGTGGGATTCAGCCCTTAATGAAGATGCTGCTGAAGAAAGGCCTACTCTATGGTGAGTGCCTAACTGTCACCGGCAAGACCATGGCGCAAAATCTAGCCAAGGTGAAAGCCTATCCAAAAGGACAGGACATCATTCGCCCATTCAGTAACCCCATTAAGAAAGATGGCCATTTGGTCATCCTATACGGCAACCTAGCGCCAGAAGGTGCCGTCGCCAAGATTTCAGGTAAAGAAGGACTTTCTTTCACCGGCAAGGCCAAGGTCTTCGCCTCGGAAGAAGCAGCCCTGAAGAAGATTCTCGATGGTGGCATTAAGAAAGGTGATGTCATCGTTATTCGCTATGAAGGCCCAGTCGGCGGCCCCGGCATGCGTGAAATGCTCTCGCCAACCTCGGCTGTAATGGGCAAAGGTCTCGGCAAAGATGTCGCATTAATCACTGATGGTCGCTTTTCTGGTGGTAGTCACGGCTTTGTTGTCGGACATATCACACCTGAAGCGGCCGTTGGCGGCCCACTTGCCCTAGTCAAAAATGGTGACAAAATCACCATTGATGCCGAGTGTGGCGAGATGAATTTACACGTTAGTGCAAGCGAATTGAAGAAACGTAAAACGGCGTGGAAAGCGCCTAAAGCCCGCTATACTCGCGGGGTACTGGCTAAATATGCGAAGCAAGTTAGCTCGGCCTCAAGCGGTGCAGTAACCGACTAAAACGCAGCTGAAAAACGGCTGATGCTGACGGCTCAACAGGACAAAAAATGATTTTTTGTCCTAATTGATTGAAAACGTTGGCAGCTAGCCGCGAATAGTTTACGATTTAGCCCCTTTTTATAGCCCTACTAGTCATTACCTACCAACAGGAGCAGTTGATGTCACTGACACCAGAAGAATTAGAAGCGATCATGGAACGCAAGAACAAGATGCGTCGTGAAGCATATGATCGTCGTAACGCCCAAGACAACAAAGACGAAGTCAGCGCGAAAGCGGTTGCTCGTTTCCTTGAGCTACCAGAATACAAGAACGCTCACACTATCATGTGGTACATCGATTGCCGTTCTGAGCTACGTACTAAGCCAGAGCTACTTGCTGAAGTGGCTAAGGGCGAAAAGAAAATTATCGTTCCTTACTGCACCGAAGACGAAAATGGCGATAACAAGCTTGGTCTATGGTGGATGGAAAGCTTAGAAGAGATGGTTGTTGGTAAGTGGGACATCCTTGAGCCACCAAAAGACATGTGGGGCAACCCAACTAAAGAAGTTGAAGCAGGCGATCTAGACCTAGTTATGGTTCCAGGTGTTGGCTTTGACCGTAACGGTGGTCGTATGGGTAATGGTCAAGGTTACTATGACCGTCTACTTGAAAAAGTACGTGCCGATGCACCATTAATCGCAATGGGCTATGAGTCACAGTTGTTCGACAACGTTCTCGTTGCTCCACACGACGTCTACATGGACAAAGTAGTCACTGAAGATGCCGTTTACGAAGGCCAAGGAAGAGACTAAATGAGTGCGTTAATTGATGATACCTATGCAGAAGCGTTTAAGAGCTTATACGTTGAGTTCTTAATCACTGCCAAGAACCGCAAGTGGGTTGACCACGCGGTAAACGCGGCAGTAGGTAACGGTTCTAGCTCTATTTTATGTGACTGTGAAGCAGGCATGGACCGCTACGTAGGCCCAGGCGGTGACGAGTCTTTCAAGACTCCTGATGGTCGCCCAGGCGCTATCGTTCAAATGCACGTGCCACGTTTCTGGAAAGATCGTAACGATCGCCTAGAAAAGTCTGCCCTAGTTCGTATCAGTCAAAATGTCATGACCTGCCCTACGGCATCATGCTTTAACTTGATTGATTCAGAAGAATACTTCCACATGGGTCGTAAGGTCGCTTACTTCGGTAACGGCTACCAAAAACGTATTGAGCGTTTTGGCCGCAAAATGTGGTGGGTTCCAATCCTTGGTGGTGAATACATCATGGATCGCCGTTTAGGTCGTTCTGACGGTCTAATGGGTGGCAACCTATGGTTCTTCGGCAAAGACACTGACTCTGCACTAGAAGCAGCAGAGAAGGGTTGCGAAGCAATCGCACCTGTTGATGGCGTAATCACAACCTTCCCCGGCGGTGTCGCGGGTAGTGGCTCAAAGGCCGGTAGTGACTATGACTTCACTATTGCGAGTACCTTTGAGAAGTTCTGTCCTTTGCTACAAGATGATCCAACAGTAGAGCATGGCTTACCTGAAGGCGTGACCTCTGTCATGGAAATCATCATGAATGGCCGTGATATGGATTGCATCATCAAGGCAACCCAAGCAGCTATTAATGCGTCGAAAGACACCGAAGGTCTGCTCATGATCTCTGCCGGTAACTACGGTGGTCGTCTAGGTAAGAGCTTCATCTACCTGCACCCTGATAAGCAACCTGCAGCGTAGTTAGTAAAGTAGTATCTCCTGCGACTAATGATTGAACATTAGTCGCAGGAACATTAATCTTGCTCAACTGAGCATTCGATAACTCATCAACACGAGCTACGCCATTGATCATTGACGGCAAAAAAGTTGCTATCCAACTACGCAATCAGATCAAAGCCCAGTTAGCTCAATTCAGTGATGTTCAAATTACCCTAGCCACCGTTTTAGTTGGCGAGGACCCCGCAAGCAAACTGTATGTCGGCATGAAGCATCGTGAGGCGCACGCCGCAGGTATCCATTCCAAACATGTTACCTTGCAGAAAGACATTGATCAGGAAAGCCTAGAGGCTGAAATTGAAAAATTAGCCAGTGACGATAAGGTCAACGGCATCCTGGTTCAGCTACCCCTACCCAAACATATCGATAAAGACCGTGTCCTAGCCAAAATTCCGGCTGAAAAAGACGTCGATGGTCTAACCGAAGTGAATATGGGCCGCCTAATTCAAGGTCAAAACCAATTAGTGCCCTGCACGCCACTCGGTGTTATGCGTCTGATCGAGGCCTATAACATCCCGACTTGCGGCAAGACAGCGGTCGTCGTCGGTCGCTCTTCCTTAGTCGGCCTGCCGCAGATGCTTTTACTCTCAGCACGCGGCGCAGATGCCACCGTCACCCTAGCCCACTCTCGCAGTGAAAATCTAATCGAGATCTGTCAACGGGCCGACATCCTAGTCTCCGCAGTCGGCTCAGCCGGTATGATTACCGAGGCCCATGTGAAGCCTGGTGCGATGGTCTTTGATGTCGGTGTGACGCGCACGGCCGATGGCATTCTCGGTGATGTCGATTTTGCCGCAGTAGAGAGAATTGCTGGTGGTGTGACACCGATGCCAGCCGGTACCGGCCCAATGACCGTTGCCTGCCTGCTAGAAAACACCGTTAAGGCCGCCAGCCTGCAAGGCATACTCCCAATTTAGTCAGAAACTACCCTGTAGTAGGGCTATAGCAAAAAACACCCTTGAGAGGGCCTAACCTCTGTGGCATTATGGCGAACTTTTCGGGTGTTGTTGAAAAAATCGCCAGCACTCATTTGAGATGGCTTGGAAGATCTACTGCGATTATTTATTCGCATGTGTTAGCTATAATTGTTATTTCGGCTAGCAGTAAGATTCAACACATCATTTAAACTCAGTTTCTAAACACTATATAAGGGTCCTTTTATGCCTGGTAAAAAGCTTGCCTTCCCTGGACGCAATTATTTATTTGCTCCTGGTCCTACACATATCCCTAATGAAGTAATGAATGCAATGGTCGTTCCACAGGAAGACCATCGTGCACCAGACCTTCCTGAATTGGTTCTGCCACTACTGAAAGATCTAAACAAGATCTTCCAAACCAAGAAAGGTCAAACCTTCATCTTCCCTGCAACTGGCACAGCCGGTTGGGAAATTGCAATTACCAACACACTAAGCCCAGGCGACACGATCCTAACTTCACGTTTCGGTCAGTTCAGTCACCTATGGTATGACATGGCTGTTCGTTTAGGCCTAAATGTAGAGCTAGTTGACGTAATTTGGGGCCAAGGCGTTCCAGTTGCTGAGTTCAAGAAGCGTCTACGTGCTGACAAAAAGCATAATATTAAAGCGGTTATCGCTTGTCATAACGAGACAGCTACTGGTGTAACTAGTGACATCGGTGCACTTGGTAAAGCAATTAAAGATATCGGTCACCCAGCAATCTACATGGTTGACGGCGTAAGCTCAGTTGCCAGTATTGATTTCCGTATGGACGAGTGGAACATTGACGTAGCCGTCAGTGGTTCGCAGAAAGGTTTCATGTTGCCAGCAGGTCTGGCTTTGATCGCATTCAGCCAGAAAGCACTTCGCGCTAGCAAAACTGCGACTTGCCCACGTTGTTTCTTAGACATCAAAGATCACATCACAACTAACAAAGACGGTTTCTTCCCTTACACACCTTCAGTTCCTATGTTGCGCGGTTTACGTGTCTCTATGGACCTACTGTTGGGCGAAGGCCTTGATAACGTATTTGCTCGTCACCACCGCCTAGCGGAAGGTGTACGTAAAGCCGTTAAAGCATGGGGTCTATCACCTTGTGCAGCGTCTCCAAAGCTATGTTCTGACACGGTTACAGCGATTCTTTCTCCTAAGAACGTTAATGCAGCTGAAGTTATTCATATTGCATACCACCGTTACAACATCTCGCTAGGTGCTGGTTTAACACAGGTAGCTGGTAAGGTTTTCCGTATCGGTCACCTAGGCGACAACAGCGACGTTCGTATGATGTCTGCCCTTGGTGGTGTTGAGATGGCTATGCGTGATGCTGGTATCAAGATCAAGCCAGGAAGTGGTGTTGGTGCAGCGGTTGAGTATTACCGTTCAACAGCTAAAGCTATCCCAGCCTTCGGCGCTAAGAAAGCGGCTCCTCAGAAGAAGCGCACTCCTGCCAAGCGTAAGACTGCTGCTAAAAAATAGAGGTTTATTTTTATGAGTTTCACTCAATATAAACCTGCAAAGCTCCGTGTACAGCGTTGTGAACTCGCTGTACCTGGTTCTAACCCAAAGATGATCGAGAAGGCTGCGGATTCCGCGGCCGACTACGTATTTTTAGACCTTGAAGACGCAGTCGCACCGGATGATAAATTCCAGGCGCGCAAAAACGTCATCGAAGCACTAAATGACATCGATTGGGCAGGTAAAGGTAAGACCGTATCGATCCGAATCAACGGTTTAGACACACATTACATGTATCGTGATGTGGTAGACGTTGTTGAACAGGCTGGTGACAAGTTAGACACCATCTTGATTCCTAAAGTAGGTAATCCTGCTGACGTTTACATGGTCGATGCAATGGTCACTCAAATTGAAGAAGCCAAAGGCTTCAGCAATAGAATTGGCCTCGAGGCTTTAATCGAGACTGCACTTGGCATGGCCAATGTTGAAGCAATCGCGACTTCTAGCCCTCGTATGGAAGCAATGCACTTTGGTGTTGCGGACTATGCAGCCAGTAACCGTGCACGTACTGTCAATATTGGTGGCTTGAACCCAGATTATCCTGGTGATCAATGGCACCATGCTATTTCAAGAATGACAGTTGCTTGTCGCGCTTATGGTTTACGTCCTATTGACGGACCTTTTGGTGATTTCAACGACCCTGATGGCTTCATGCTAGCGGCTCGCCGCGGTGCAGCACTCGGTATCGAGGGTAAGTGGGCAATCCACCCATCTCAAATTGAACTCGCTAATGAAGTCTTCTCTCCACCAGAAGCTGAGGTCACTAAGGCTCATCGTATCCTTGAGGAGCTTGCAAAAGCTGCTGCTGAAGGTCGTGGTGCTGCCTCTTTAGACGGCAAGATGATTGATGCTGCTTCAGCACGTATGGCAGAGAATGTCGTCCGCGCTGCAGAGGCAATCGCTGAGAAAAACAGCGCTTCTTAGCATACTTTTATGCGATTTGGCACCTTGCGTTCACCTGCAAGGTGCCCATAAAATGTCACAACGCTGTATATGGGCCGTAGAGTTCATAAGCCATAACACCCCAAGCGTTGTTTAGTTAGTAACTAGCGTTACCAGATTTTGCGGGTGGCCTGAGGCCGCCCGCATATTTTTTATTGTAAATCACTTTTATATGGGAGGAGATGCCGTGGACATTCACGAGTATCAAGCAAAAGAGCTGCTCTCCAAGTTCGGAGTTAGTATTTCGCAAGGCGGACTAGCTTACAGTCCTGAGCAAGCGGTATATCGCGCCAAAGAAATTGGTGGCGACAAATGGGTCGTAAAGGCACAAATTCATTCGGGTGCCCGCGGCAAGGCCGGCGGCATCAAGTTCTGCACATCTGAAGAAGAAGTGCTGGCTGCAGCGACTGAATTACTAGGTAAGACACTAGTAACTCACCAAACTGGCCCACAGGGTAAAGTTATCTATCGCCTCTACATTGAAGAAGCGACTGATATTCAGCGCGAGCTCTACGTTGGTCTAGTACTAGATCGTGTAAAGCAACGCATCGCCATCATCTCCTCTACTGAAGGTGGTATGGAGATTGAAGAGGTTGCTGACAAGAACCCAGGCGCCATTATGCATACTGAAATCGAGCCGACTGTTGGTCTAACCGATTTCCAAGCACGTGAAATTGCGTTCAATTTAGGCCTAGAGCCAAAAATGATCAGCCAAGCGGTAAAGACACTGAAAGGTGCCTACCGTTCTTTCCGTGAACTAGACGCGACTATGGTTGAAATTAACCCGTTAGTTGTGACTGGTGACGGTCACATCCGCGCACTAGACGCTAAGATGGCTTTCGACACTAACGCCCTATTCCGTCGCCCTCAAATCGCTGAACTTCGTGATAAATCACAAGAAGATCCACGCGAGTCTGCGGCATCAGATTACGGCCTAAGCTATGTTGGCCTAGATGGCGACATCGGCTGCATGATTAACGGTGCTGGCCTAGCAATGGCTTCACTCGACATGCTTAAGCACAAGGGTGGCAACCCAGCCAACTTCCTAGACATCGGTGGTGGTGCATCACCTGAGCGGGTAGCACGTGCCTTTGAATTAGTATTGGCCGATGAAGGCGTGAAAGCCTTCCTAGTCAATATCTTCGCCGGTATTAACCGTTGTGATTGGATTGCTGAAGGTGTGGTTCAAGCGTACAAGCAAGTGGACGTCAAAGTCCCATTGATTTGTCGTTTATCTGGTACCAACGAAGAGCTAGGTCAAAAGATCATAGCCGATAGTGGCTTACCGATTATCACTGCAAGTACTTTAGCGGAAGCTGCCGAAAAAGCAGTAGAAGCCCGTAACAAAGCGGTCGGCGCTTAAGTAGGGAGAGACAAATGACTGTATTACTAAATGAAAAAACCCGTGTCATCGTACAGGGTTTCACCGGCAAGATTGGTACCTTCCACGCTGAAGAGATGATGGAATACGGCACTAACCTTGTAGGTGGTGTTACGCCAGGTAAAGGCGGACAAGAACACATGGGCAAGCCGGTTTTCAACACGGTTAAAGAAGCAGTACAAGAAGCTGGTGCAGAAGCCAGTATCATCTTCGTACCTTCAGCCTTTGCAGCGGATTCCATCATGGAAGCAGCCGATGCTGGTATTAAGTACTGTGTTGCGATTACCGATGGTATCCCAGCACAAGACATGATGACGGTTAAGCGCTACATGTACCGTTACAAGAAAGAAGATCGCATGATCCTAACTGGCCCTAACTGTGCAGGCACCATCAGCCCAGGAAAAGCCATGCTAGGTATTATGCCGGGTCACATTTACATGCAAGGAGAGGTCGGCATTGTCGGTCGTTCCGGCACCCTCGGTTACGAGGCGGCGGCACAAATGAAGGCACTGGGTATTGGTATTACGACTTCGGTTGGTATCGGTGGTGACCCAATCAATGGTAGTTCGCATCGCGACATCCTTGAGCACTTCGAAAATGATCCAGACACTAAAGCAGTGATGATGATTGGTGAGATCGGCGGTCCACAGGAAGCGGAAGCAGCTGAATACTTCAAAAATCACATGACTAAGCCATTGGTTGCCTACATCGCCGGCCTGACTGCACCTAAGGGTCGTACTATGGGCCACGCTGGAGCAATTGTTTCAGGTGTTGGTGAAAGTGCTGCTGAAAAAGTGAAACTGCTTGAAGAAGCAGGTGTTGTTGTTGCTCCAACTCCATCGGATCTAGGTGTCACCATGGAACGAGTACTAAAAGACTTATAGGAACAAATTGATGAGTAAGCCTAAAGTAATCATATCGCGCAAATGGCCAGAGCAAGTTGAAGCTCAGCTAAAAGAACTATATGACGTTCAATTGAACGAAAGCGACGAAGCGATGACGGTTGAGCAGATGCAAGATGCACTGCGTAACTGTGATGCGTTTTGCCCAACAGTAACTGATCCGGTCAATGCTGCAGTACTGGGTGCCGATGGCATCACTGCTAAAATGATTGGTAGTTACGGTGTTGGTTATAACCATATCGACTTAAAAGCAGCAGAAACTGCTGGTTTGACCGTAAGTAACACACCAGAAGTACTGACTGACTGTACTGCTGACATCGCGATGGGCTTGCTGTTATCAGCGGCACGTCGTATCGGTGAAGGCGAGCGTCATCTACGTAATGGTGAGTGGACCGGTTGGCGTCCAACGCACATGATCGCGACTAAAGTAACCGGTAAGACCTTAGGTTGCATCGGCTTTGGCCGTATCGCACAAGCGATGGCACAACGTGCTCACTTCGGTTTTGGCATGAAGATCATCTTTAGCGATCCTTACCCACCTTCACAGGAAGTAATGAATCGTTTTGGTGCTGTTCACATGTCAGCAGAAGAAGTCCTAGCACAAGCTGACTTCGTTTCTCTGCATTGCCCAGGTGGTGAGTCTACTTACCATTTGATCAACGAAGAGCGCATCAAGATGATGAAGCCTACCGCTATTCTAGTGAATTCAGCGCGTGGTGACGTAGTCGACAACCAAGCCCTGATTAGCGCACTTAAGAACGGCACCATCGCTGGTGCAGGTCTGGATGTGTTTGAAGGCGAGCCTAAGCTAGATCCGGGTTTCCTAGACTGTGAAAATGCAGTCCTACTACCTCACCTAGGTAGTGCGTCATTGGAAACACGTATTGCTATGGGTGAGCGTGTGTTAGAAAACCTTGCGGCATTTTTTGCCGGAAAGACACCACGCGACAAGCTAGTATAAATCAGCACTGAAAACGGCCCCTAAACCTCGCTTAAGCCTTGGTTTAGGGCCAATTTCTTACTCGCTGCTATATAAAAGGAGGCTTCGCGCCTCCTTTTATATGTCAGGGAAAGCCAAATTGAATTAACAGAGTTAGAGCGCAATCTATGTCAAAGCAAAGCAATTCAGTCGGATGGACTGGTTTTTTCAAGGTATCTAATAGTTCAGATATCGCCTCACACACCTCACAGTATCGTGAGGAAGTCGCGCAGTTATTGTTCAACTGCCTACTCGAGGTCGTGCAAAAACGTTGCCCAGATATCGAGAACACCTTGCTCGGCAAACAGGAGCTACGTGAATCTAACCAGGATGTCATGACTTATGCGCTGCAAGCCTATGGTATTTGGTTCCAGCTGCTATCTATTGTTGAACAGAATTCCAATGTGCGTCATCTGCGTTCAATCGAATCTGAGATTGGTCACACTGAAGTCCCGGGCACCTTTGCCCAAGTGATTTCACAGGCAGCACGCCAAGGCATCGCTGCAGATGATTTACAAAGCGTACTAGATAACGCCTCGATTAGCCCAGTCATTACTGCGCACCCGACCGAAGCCAAGCGCGTCACCGTGCTTGAGATTCACCGCCGCATCTACCTGTTACTGAAGAAACTAGAGCAAGATCGTTGGACGCCACATGAGCGCACGGTTATTAAGCAAACTATCACCAATGAAATTGACCTACTTTGGTTAACTGGTGAGATTCGCCTAGAAAAGCCTTCCGTACAAAATGAAGTCGAGTGGGGTATCCACTTCTTCAAAGAATCACTCTATCAAGGTGTGAATGAGCTCTATGGTGAGCTAGAGCAGGCCTTGAATGATCATTACCCTGAGCATAACTTCAACGTCCCAGCCTTCTTTAGCTTCGGCTCTTGGATTGGTGGTGACCGTGACGGCAACCCGTTCGTTACCAACGAAGTCACTGAGCATGCCGTCAAAACAACGGCCAAAGCGACCATGGAATACTATGTGACGCAGATCAATGCCATGGGTTCTTACCTCAGTATTTCAAAGAACTTCACCGACCTGCCAGAGAGGTTCAATGAAAAACTAGAAGCCATTCTCGAGCGCAGCAACGAAGCAGAGATCATGAAGTCGCGTAACCCAGGCGAAGTCTTCCGCCAGTTATGCTACTGCATCGGCAAGCGTCTGAATGCGAATCTGGCACAGCTTACGGGTGAAGCCACAGACGTACAGGCCTACCCATCTGCCGATGAGTTCGCGAATGACCTACGTGTCATCGAAGAAGGCCTAGAAGCGGCACAGTGCCAATCACTATGTCGTCAGTATGTCAGCCCTTTCCGTCACACTGTTGAGGCCTTTGGTTTCCACACAGTGAGCCTGGATCTACGTCAGAACTCAACCATCACTACCCTGGCCTTAGAAGAGATTTGGACAGCGCAACACAGTGATGGTGACGAGATGCCAGAGAAAGACTCTGCTGAATGGCGTCAGTGGTTATTAGATGCACTGAAAGAGCCACTAGAAGAATTACCAAACTTCACCAACTTAAGTGAAAGCAGCGTAGCCACTATGGACCTACTACGCTTGATCGATACTATTCAAAATACGATCGATCGCGATGCCTTTGGCGTCTTCATCTTAAGTATGACCCGATCTAGCGAAGACATCCTTGGTGTTTACCTACTAGCGAAGTACGCTGGTCTGTTCACCGATAGCCAAGCGATCGAATCTTGCCGCATCCAAGTCGTACCACTACTAGAAACTATTGGTGACTTACGTAACGGCCCTGAGATTCTAGAAAACTTATTAGATGTACCGCTGGTACAGCGCACCATCAATCAACTCGGTGGCCATCAGGAAATCATGGTTGGCTACTCTGACTCAAACAAGGACGGCGGTTACCTCTGCTCCACTTGGGAAGTCAGTAAGGCACAGACCAAGATCTATCAAACAGGTCAAAACCATGGCGTGCAGATTTCATTCTTCCACGGTCGTGGTGGTTCGGTTTCTCGTGGTGGTGCACCAGCCGGTCGTGCCATTGCCGCCCAGCCTGCCTCTACTGTTAACGGTCGCATGCGTGTTACCGAACAGGGTGAAGTGGTCTCTGGCAAATACGCTAACCGTGGTGTTGCCGAGCAACAAATTGAATTGCTCGCTGCCAGCGTCTTATCCCATACCCTATTCTCTGCTGGTGAAGACGATGCACAAAATCGTCCAGCCTATGATGAAGTCTTAGAAGCCCTCTCCGGCACCTCTATGGTTGCCTACCGTGGCCTAGTGGATCACCCTGGATTGGTCGACTTCTACTCTTCAGCAAGCCCAGTAGAAGAACTCACACTAATGAAGATCGGATCACGTCCGGCACGTCGCTTTGGCGCTGCCAGCCTAGATGATCTACGTGCCATTCCATGGGTATTTGCATGGACTCAAAACCGTCTCATGATCACTGGTTGGTATGGCTTTGGTTCTGCCATCGATCAGATCATCAGTGTCCGTGGCGAGCAAGGCGAAGCGATCCTGGCTGAGATGTTTGAAAAGAGTCAAATCTTCCGTCTAATGATCGACAATATTGAAAAAACCATGTTCTTAGTCGACCTTGAGATCGCCTCTGAATACGGCACCTTGGTGGATGATCAAGCAGCTGGTAACGAAATCCTCGACATGATCACAAAAGAACGTGACCTAGCCGAGAAGATGTTATTGGCCATCACTAAGGAAGAAAGCCTTTGTGAGCGCTTCCCTATCTTCCGTAAGAACATGGACGCACGTCTTCACGGCATCAAGCAGGTTGGCTTAGAGCAAGTGAAGCTAGTGAAACAATTCCGCGCTGGCCAAGCCGATGACAAGAAAGGTGATCAAAACACCTTGGTCTCACTACTACTCTCGATCAACTGCGTAGCAGCTGGCTTGGGTTGGACAGGTTAAATCAGCCCGATAGACGAGCATAAAAATCCATGAAAAAATTATTATTCCATTTTGATACCGACCCGATTGCCAGTGTCTTTGACACCGTAGTCGCCTATGACGGTGGTGCCGACCAGCTGACTCAGTTAGCCGGTGTCACCCCTGAAAACTGTCATCCCTTAGTCGAAGGTGCGATCTACACCCGTGCGCCAAAAGACAAGAAAAATACCGCCCTATTCATTGGTGGTAGTGATCTAGCCGCTGGCCAAGAACTGCTGGCCGCGGTACAGAAGATCTTCTTCCAGAAATTCCGCGTCTCAGTGATGCTCGACAGCAACGGTTGCAACACCACTGCTGCCGCTGGTGTTGCCTTGATCACACGTAATGTCGATGTCGCTGGCAAGACTGCCGTGGTCCTCGCCGGTACTGGTCCAGTGGGTCAACGTGCCGCCGTCATGCTTGCCATGATGGGCGCTAACGTCCGCCTGACATCACGTCAGCTCGATCGTTCTAAGCAGTCATGTCAGTTGATGAAAGAAAAGTTTGATGTCGACCTAGAGCCAATGGTGGCCTCTGACGACGATTCTATCGCCGCTGCCCTAGATGGCGCGCACATTGTCTTTGGTGCTGGCAAGACCGGCATCCAATTACTCCGTGCCGACCACTGGCAACAGCACCCAACGCTGGAAGTGCTGGCCGACGTCAACACCGCTCCACCACTGGGTTTTGAAGGCATCGACATGATGGATAACAACACCGATCGCTTCGGCAAGAAGATCTTTGGTGGCATCGGCATTGGCGCACTCAAGCTACGCCTACACCGTGCCTGCATCGGTCAGCTATTCGAAAGCAACGATCAGGTGCTAGACGCAAAGCAGGTATTTGAGATTGCGCAGGGCTTAGATTAAATTACTTGGGTCAGATTGATTTAATCTGGCCCTAATAAACAAACAAGCAAGTAATCAGGGAGTGATTCAACGCATCAACCAGCTAGTTGTTAGCTCTGGTTAATTCTGGGCAGACAGCAAGCCAATGAATGGCCTAGCGGCCTGAATAGGAGAGTAACGATGGTAGATCATCCGACCTTTGGCCTAACCCGCATCAGCAACGCCTGTATCATCTCCATCAAAGGCCTACGCGCCACGGTTAAAACCGAAGCCGCCTTTCGTGAAGAACTAATCCTAGCCGCCATTCTCATCCCCAGCGCCTTTTTCGTTGGTGAAACCCTGACACAAACCGCACTACTGATCTTTCCGATCTTTCTAGTGCTCATCATCGAGTTAATCAACACTGGCATCGAACATATCGTCGATCGCATTGGACTAGAACATCACACACTCTCAGGTCAGGCAAAAGATGCCGGCTCAGCTGCCGTCTTTATCGGCAACTGCATGACCGCCAGCATCTGGCTATTAATCTGCCTCGATAACTTCGTCTTTTAATCTAAGCGTCGTCTTCTGCCTTAGGCTTTGGCTTGGCCTTCGGTTTTGCTTTTGCCTTGGCCTTCGGCTTAGCCTTAGCTTTAGCTTTAGGTTTTACTTCAGCCACTACCTCATCACTGACTTCAGGCGTTGGCTCAGCGATCACTTCAGTCACAGGCTCGGCCTTAACCTCAGACTGAGGCTTTGGACTACGCGGATTAAACTGATTCTTAATCACCAGCTCTTCTAATGGCAACTGACCCGGACGTGGCCAAGGCTTTTTCGTCGCCTTACCCACCGTAATAAACATACTGATGATGTGATCCTGCGGTAGACGAATCAACTGCGCCACTCGATTAAAATCAAAACCATCCATTGGGCAAGAGTCATAACCCATCGCCTTCGCCGCCAACATAATCGTCTGCGCTGCGATACCACAAGAACGCATCGCCTCATCACGCTGCACTCGGGTCTTAGTCGAGTAATAGGCCTTAATCGCCGGCAACATAAACTCGCTAACCTCTTTATCTGCCTTTGCCCAGTAACGCTCTGGTTGCTTCTCCCAGGCCTTTAGGTCGGCACATAGAACCAACAACAAAGACGCGTCTGTTACCTGTGCTTGATCCCAAGAATAGGCGCGAATCGCTTTACGCAGCTCAGGGTCATCGACCACCACAAAACGCCAATGCTGGACATTAAATGCCGTCGGTGACAACGCTGCTAGGGAAAGGAGTTCATCGATCTCTTCAGCCGTCATCTGATGATCGGCATCAAAATACTTGATCGAACGTCGGTCTTTAATCGCTTTTTGCGTTTTCATACTGAATTCTTTAGATAAATAGAAGAAAGGATTGGAACAGTTAGCGCCGGGATGTGCAAGAGAGATATGCAAGACCGAGCCATGAGAAAAACTAGGGAGGCAACATGCGAGGCAAAGATACCAGACGGAGATCAACACCCCCTATAAGGGAAACTGATTCCTTAGCCCCAGACCAATATACCTAACTCGTATGGAGCCAAAATTTCATCACCCATCAACAAGGATACTTTCCTTCAATATATTGCGAGTAGTAAGTGCCCTTCGATCTCGAGGTTAAAAAATCACGGTAGATGTTTTCAGGGACTTTGCAGTGGATATGTGGCGTGTCTCCGCGTTTGAAGCGGATATGCATGCGGCTGGCTGAAGGCTCATAACCGATTTGTTTGATTGTAATAGAACTGACACTAGTCCATAAGATCACAGGTTTCTCCCAAGAGAATAAGGTTCAGGACTTTACGCTAGATAAATGCCAGTCATTTTTTAAATAATGATATGGCGTCAAAACTTATCTTAACGAAAAGTGATTATATTTGTAAATGATTAAATATTAATATAGGGCTACTTAGCGCTTAACTGGATGTTTACTGAGTTTTCTTTGCAGGGTTCTGCGATGCATATTGAGTGCACGGGCCGCGGCAGAGATATTACCATCATGTTCCAGTAATACTTTTTGTAGGTGTTCCCATTCTAGGCGTCGAACAGAAAGAGGAGATTCTTCGACAGCGACTTCATCGCTGTCTGTGTTTTCAAGCTTGTCTATGATCTCTTCGACACTAACCGGTTTATTCAAATAATTAATAGCACCCTTCTTCACCGCCTCGACTGCAGTTGCAATGCTCGAGTAGGCGGTCAACATAACGATGCTCATATCGGCATTAGCCGCAATCAAGTGATCGATGACATTTAATCCCGACTCTGTGCCGAGTCGTAGGTCGACCACGGCATAGGGATATGTAGCTAGGTTATCGATGGCCTCTACGTCTTTTATTTGATGTGCACGGCTGACGTCATAATCTCGCTTGGATAAAGCTAGCGCCAAAACCTCACAAAAGGTTTCATCATCGTCGACAATCAGTATTTTTTTAGTCATTATTCAGCTGACTCCACCGTCGCTGTCTGATTTGGTGCCTGCGTTTTTAGCAGCGGCAGTCTAATGGTTGTCTCTAGGCCACCCCGCTTACCCTTGGCTAACATGATCTCACCATCTAGCCGACGCACAATCTCATGTGCCAGAAAGGCACCAATGCCGATACCATCAAGCTTATTACTAAACGGCTTATTACCAATCTTGCTCAGGGCTTCATCACTCAGCTTGCCCCCTTCATCAATAATCGTCAGCTGTAGTTCATGCTTATCCCATTGCGCTGTAACACGCACTGCATCTGGTGAGGCATCAGCAGCGTTATCCAAGAGATTGACCAAGGCCTTGCTTAAGGCGTTCTCAGCAATCACTGCGGTGGTCACTGGACCAGTCAATTGGCTGCTGACTTTTATATTGGGTCGCTGGCTTTGCCAGTCATGCAGCAAACCCTCTAGGTATTCATGCACTTCAATTAGGGCGCCCTTGTCGATTTCTTCGTTAGCAGCCAAGTTCGACATCTCAGACAAGGCCTTTTTACAGCGTGCGACTTGATTCAGTAATAGCGCTATCTGTTGGCTGCTGATGTCATTTTCATCAAGGTCATCCAGTAACAGCTGCATGGTAGCTAATGGCGTACCTAACTCATGCGCAGTACTAGCCGCTAGCGCACCAAGTGAGATTAGTTTTTCATCACGTATGGTCTGCTCTCTAGCAATCGCTAGTTGCTCTTCTTTCTCGCGTAGGGCGTTGCGCATTTGTAAGACAAAATAGGCGATCACAATGGCGCTGATAAGAAAGCTCAGCCACATACCCATGACATGCTGGTTAAAGGACTGCCCCATATGCTGCATGTGATCAGAGGGGAACATCCACATCAGTAGAGAGTAAACAACGACACCGATCAAGGTTAAAAACCAGACCCATTGTTGCGCTAGCAACACCGCACCCATCGCTAGTGGCAGTAGGTACATCGAAACAAATGGATTGGTTGCACCACCTGAGAAATAGAAGATAGCGGTTAATGCGGCTAGGTCGATCAGCAGCTGGGCAAAGACAACTAAAGAAGAGGCCTCTGCTACTGTCTTCGCTACTTGCCAGGTGTAGAGGTTGATCACACTCATGCTCAGCAACACAGTAACGATGCCGACTATGTTCAGCGGGAAATTAAACACCAGCTGAGCCAAGCTAACGGCGACAATCTGCCCGAGGATGGCAACCGAACGAAAGGCCACCAATATTTGCAGGGGATTGCGTATCTTTGTGCTGAACCAAATAGAGAACATCTTCTTCTGCTTAGTTGTCGATTACTTAGGCTTTCAGTTTACTGCAAGCGGGCATCTAAAACACTGTGTCAGAGTGTCACAGTGAGCCGCTTATAAGAGATACAGTGGAATGGTCAAAAGAACCAGACCAGGAAATAGATGAGATAAAGAACGATCGCCTAGCAAGGGCTGCTAGGCGATCATGATGACTTTAACCTTTGCGGCTAACTAACTCTTCATTTAGGGCTTCGATAACCTTTTCTAGGTCTTCAACATTATGTACCGCGTCCATCTCTTTGCGCGCTTGTTCTACTTTGGCAAATGAGTGGTCGAGTACCTTGCGGTACTCACCGATAGGCGAGGTCTCTGAGTCCATATCCGCTCTGAGCATTTTGTAAAACTCAGGATGTTCTTGGAAGGCGAACAGCAACGACATGTAGACCGCTGTAAAGCGAAAATCATACGCGGGGTAATCTTGCAGGTTATGCACATTGTCGCGCTCTGCTAGTAGATCAACCATAAAGGTTGAACGATAGCCCATCAGCTTTTCGGCAAACTCACCTTCGACGCCGTAGTTATGAACCATCTCCTTAATAACATCACCGATCTTAAGTCGGACAAGGTCATGTCGCATCAATTCAGCAAACATCCTTTTTTCCGCTTTGGCAGGTGCCTCTACGTCTGCACGCAAGGCGTTAAGACTGGCTTTACCGCGCTCTAGCAGTTGCTGAACTTCTTGCTGTGAAAGGTCACCAATATTTTCTGGGACTTCATACACAACGGCATGGGTAATGCCTGGTATATCGCGCTTTTGGCCATCGGCAAAGGCGCTGCCAGAGATAATGACCAAGCCTAAAACTGAGGCCGAAAGGGTCGCTTTCAAGCTGTTTGAGATTGCAGTGTGATTAAAATTCATAGCCGGGACCTAGCTCCATAATATTATTCGTATCGCTGCTGCATCCAATCCACATATTACTAGACCGGCGCGCGCAAACTATCGATCTATCTTACCATAGGCCAGATCTGATACTATCCACAGAATTCAGATATAAACTAAAAATTAAAGGCAATAGTGAAGGCGCTAGGCGCTTTTCCCCTTACCCACACTTATATAGACGGTCATGGATCCATTTAATATCGACACTTTCCGCAGTGCGGCGCCCTATATCTATGCCCATCAGGGTAGGGTCTTTGTCGTCACCATCTCGCGTGCAACCGCCGAGTCTGGAAAACTGTCTGAATTGGTTCAGGATTTAGCCTTATTACACACCCTCGGCATCAAGCTTGTATTGGTCTATGCCGCTGGCATCGAGCTAGACGAAGGCCCTAATTGTGTTGATACGACACGCATGCAGTCACTGCAAAGTGAGATCGCAGCGCAACGCACCCAATTAGAATCTTTATTCTCCGCTGGCTTAATCAATACGCCAATGGCGGGTATGAAGTTGCATGTGGTTTCAGGGAACTTCATCCATGCCAAACCGGCCGGTATCATTGATGGTGTCGACAGCCAACATTATGGCGAGGTACGCCGCGTCGACAGCGATGCGATTCAGGCACAGTTATCAGCCAATAATATTGTCTTACTCTCACCGACTGCGTATTCACCCAGTGGTGAGTACTTCTATATCGATGCACTGAATGTTGCTGCGGCAGTGGCCACCAGCATGCCTGCCGATAAGCTCATCTTCATGATGGATGAGAAGACGCTACAAGCGGGCCGAGGCCAACGCCTAAAACATCTGAATCTGAATCAAGCACAGAATTTATTACAGCGCCGCAAGTCCATCAGCACCACAGTACACCGTTATATTAATCTAGCGATCGATACCTGCCTTAGCCAAGTGCCTCGTGTACACCTGCTAAGCACCACGGTACGCGGTGCACTATTACATGAGCTATTCAGTCATGCTGGTTGTGGCACGCTGATCAGTGCTGACGACTACGATGATATCCGCCCAGCAACGATTGAAGATGTCGGCGGCATTATGTCTTTGATTAAGCCCTTACAAGAATCCGGTAGTTTGGTTGGCCGTAGTGAAGAACAGATTGAGCGTGACATTCATAGCTATGACGTGATTGAACGTGATGGTTTTATGATTGCCTGCGCCGCCTTGCAGCAGATTAATGACTCCGTCTATGCCGAAGTCTCCTGCTTTGCAGTCCACCCTGACTTTCAAAAAGAGGGGCATGGCAGTCGCCTCATTAAGCACGTAGAACAAAAGGCGCAGGCACAGGGCATGCAGCATATCTTGGTCTTAACCACCAAGGCCTTGCATTGGTTCCATGAGCAGGGCTATCAAACACAGGCGATTAAAAAGCTGCCCGTAGCGAAGCAAAAGACTTATAACTATCAGCGTAATTCACGCATCTTAATCAAGAGTATTGTTTAGTCTTGGCTGCCACCGACATCCATGGCGATCCCCGTTTAGAGCAACTATATGCCTGGCTAGTCAGCCAACTTAAGACCGAGTTCAGCCTAGACACCGTTTCTGCAGATGCCAGTTTTCGTCGCTATTACCGCGTCATACTCGCCGACAAGACGATTATTGCGGTTGACTCACCACCTAGTCATGAAAACAACGATGCCTTTGTGCATTGCACTCAATTATTAAGCCAACATAAGCAGCGCGTACCAGAAATCATCGCCATCGATGAGGCACAGGGTTTTATGCTGCTCAGTGATTTTGGCAACCGCCTATTGCTGAATGAATTAGATGCGGATAATGTAGACCGTCATTACTTAGCGGCAATTAATAGCCTGCACGATTTACACCAAGTGCCTTCTGATAGCCTGCCACGCTATGACCGTGAACGCCTATTGACTGAGATGCAGCTATTCCCTGACTGGTTCTTGCAACGCCATCTAAACATCATGCTAGATAGCGATGAGCAGGCACAACTGAAGTCTATCTTCACACTCCTTGCAGACAGCGCCCTAGAACAACCTCAGGTTTTTGTGCACCGAGACTTCCATTCACGCAATCTCATGTTGCTGGATACCCACGAGGATAAGGATCAGATTGGTCTAATCGATTATCAAGATGCCGTCTGCGGCGCCATTAGCTATGACTTGGTTTCACTCTTACGCGATTGCTATATCTGTTGGCCGCAGTCACGGCTGGATGTCTGGCTGGATGCTTTTTATCAGCCAATCGCTGAGCAACTTGGGGTCGACCGTGAGCACTTTCAACGCTGGTTTGATTGGATGGGGATACAACGTCACCTCAAGGCCAGTGGTATCTTTTGTCGTCTGAATTACCGCGATCATAAACCCGGCTATCTAAATGATATCCCACGCACCCTCGCTTATATCGAACAGATTGCGCAGAGCTATAAGGAATTACAGCCACTGCTGCAGATCGTGCGCCGAGCAAAAAATAAAATGGATGCTGCACTATGAAGGCGATGATACTAGCTGCTGGTCGCGGCAGCCGCTTACGTCCACTGACCGATCACATCGCAAAGCCTTTGGTTCGACTCGGTGGTAAACGCCTGATTGAATACCATCTTGAACGCTTAGCGAATGCTGGCTTTAAGACCGTCATCATTAATTTAGCCTACAAGGGACAGCAGCTGCGTGACGAATTAGGTAATGGCAGCCGTTATGGTTTAGCTATTCAGTATTCCGATGAGGGTGATGAGGTATTGGAAACCGGTGGCGGCATAGCCAATGCCCTGCCCTTACTCGGTGAAGACCCTTTCTTAGTTATCAGCGCCGATGTCTTTAGTGATATTCCGTTCGATCCACACTTTGTTCTGAAAAAACAAGATGCCCATTTGTTTGTGGTAGAGAATCCAGCGCATCATTTAAATGGTGATTTTACTGCTACTGAACTGGCGCTAAGCGGTGATCAACGCTACACCTATACTGGCATTGGTTATTATCGGCCAGACATCTTCAAGCAACGCGAACGCGTCTTTGCTATGAGTCTGTGTCTACGTGAAGCGATTGCAAAACAACGCATAAGCGCTACCTTACATTCAGGTGCTTGGTTTGATATCGGTACCGCAACACGCTTGCATGAAGCGCAGCATGCCATTTTAGACCGCGGCCTTTAGGTCGGCTTTAGTTGGTTTTATATCGCCATAAGGACGGCAGGACAAACCGTCACCGCAGCACAGACTTCATCCAACTGCAGCCGAGTACGCGCGCGGATGACCACGGTATAACTTAGATAGTTGCCATTGCTACTGGTGTTTTGCTTGCTACTGATCCAGTCAGGCTTAGGCACATACTTCAAGATCACCCTATCGACCGCCGGCACAAAGGCTGGATCGTTTTTGCCAAACATCTTGAGTGGGAATTCACAGGGATAGGTTAAGCCCTTTATATCTTCTTCCGAAATCGTTCCATTGCCATTATTTTTTGCCACGTATTACTCCCTATTTCTGCAATTGGAAGGCGTCGTATACCTGACGCCATAGCGGTCCAGGTTGGCCATTGCCAACCTGTTGACCATCAACTTCGGTAATCGCTAAACATTCTTTTGTTGAGCTCGTTATCCAGACCTCATCCGCCTGCTGCAACTGTTGCAGGCTTGCCGCCTGCTCGATAAAAGGTAATGCCAAGGCTTGGATTAATTCGACCACGACATCCCGTGTAATGCCGGGCAAGATCAAATGATCTTTAGGGGCAGTCAAGATCGTACCTTGGTGCACAACAAAGGTATTGGTCGCCGAGCCTTCTAGGACTTTACCCTGACGAATCATGATCGCCTCATGCGCATCACACTCTAAGGCCTTTTGCTTCATCAACACATTGGCTAATAAACTAGTGCTCTTAACATCACAGCGATTCCAACGAATATCATCCACTGTGACTACTGATAGGCCTTTATCTAAGGCACCGTCAATCGCTGCTGGCCATGCAGACAACATCACAAAGACAGTGGCTGAGGCGTCTTTTGGGAAGGCATGATCACGTCGTGCAACACCGCGTGTGACTTGAATATAAACAGAGCCATTAACCTCATCTTGCTGCGTAATTAAACGCTCAATGATGGTCTGCCATTGCTCATCCGTATGCGGATTATTGATTCTAATCTCAGCAAGGCTACGCTTCAGGCGCGTCAGATGGGCCGTTAGGCGAAAGGCATTTTGTGCATAAAATGGAATCAGCTCATAGACCGCATCACCAAAGATGAATCCACGATCTAATACTGAAATCTGGCAATCATCTAGCGGCTTATACTCACCGTTTAGATAAGCTGTACTCACTCAGTCATCCTAGAGAAACGATCCATCAATTTCTGCCACCAGCTACCTTCAGCAATATCCTGCAAGGCAACCAGCGGATGCTCTGCTAAGGTTTCATCACCCAATTGAATGCGCACGGTACCGAGTACCTGACCTTTGCTGATAGGCGCTACAATTTCACTGGCCAACTCTATGCTGGGCTTAATGTTTTTATAATGACTACGTGCAGTAGTCACTAAGATATCTTCAGCAACGCCTAAAGACACTTGCTTCTCAACACTGAAACGAACACGCTTTTCGATCAGCTGCTGGCCTGCGGTATACAGTGTGTTTGTCTTATAAAAACGGAAGCCATAGTTCAATAGAGACTGCGACTGAGTCGCCCTAGCCTCTTTACTTGGCGCACCTAAGACCACTGAGATCAAACGCATATTTTCACGTAAAGCAGATGAGGCCAAGCAAAATTTAGCCGCCTCTGTATGCCCGGTCTTTAGACCGTCCACCGTGGCATCGCGCCATAAGAGCTTGTTGCGGTTGTATTGCTTAATACCGTTATAAGTAAATTGCTTCTGCTTATAACGCTTATATTCTTTTGGAAAATCACGAATGATGGCACTACTCAATAATGCAATATCACGTGCTGTCGTATAGTGCTCAGGATCGGTCAAACCAGTGGCATTAACAAAGTGTGTATTGCTCAACCCTAACTGCCGCGCCGTATGATTCATTAAGTCAGCAAAGCTCGCCTCGTCTCCAGCAATATGTTCAGCCAAAGCGATGCTGGCATCATTACCTGATTGCACAATCAGTCCCTGTAATAACAGATCCAAATTAACGCGTTTATTCACTTCGATGAACATACGTGAACCAATTGCACGCCATGCCTTCTCACTGATAAGTACATCATCGTTAAGACTGATATCGTCACGCTCAAGTGCAGCGTAAACCACATAGGCAGTCATCAGCTTAGTGATGCTTGCTGGATCTTTGGTTTCATCCGCATTCTTTTCAGCCACCACCTTACCGGTGTTATGGTCCATTAGAATGTAGGCACTGGCGTTAATATCTGGCGCTTCAGGCACCGGTATATTGACCGCTGAGGCGATGCTGCTTAACGCTATCAGCAAGGCAGATGTAGAAAAAATGTGCTTCATCATCATGACTTAATCTCTGTTCGATTATTTCGCCGAGGAATCCCTGGGCTGAATATTAGTGTCAACTTCTAAACTAGAATGCTACGACAGCTCTTCGCTATCGATAACTCAGCTTACTTAATAATTACCCGATATTCGTATTGCCCTAACTCACTCAATTGCTGCACTAGCGCATCAACTGCTTGCGCTGAGTCCAATGGGCCGATATGCACTTTATGTATCAGCTTATCTGCTACCACCTCCTCATAAACCGCAATACTATCGATACCTTCATCAGCAAAACTCTTGCGTAGGGATTCGGCATTAACGGCCGAAGAGAAGGCGCCGATCTGCACATAGGATTTAGCTGCAACTGGCTGTTCATCTTGCTCTATCGCCTGCACCGCAATCTCAGTCTCACTAGGCTGCGCCTGTGCTTGCCTTACATAATTTCTTGGATCCAGTGCAACCACTTCAACTCGGCCAGTCCCCGTCTTCACCGTACCGAGACGAATAGCTGCACTGTAAGAGAGATCGATAATACGGTCTTGATGGAATGGGCCACGGTCATTAATCTTAACGATTACTGAACGCCCATTATCCAGATTAGTCACTCGAGCATAGGTCGGCAGAGGCAGCGTCTTATGTGCCGCCGTCATCGCATACATATCATAAGCTTCACCACTTGATGTGCGACGGCCATGAAACTTTGTGCCATACCAAGAGGCGATACCCTGCTCGACATAACCCTTGGCACTGTCTTTCACATAGTAGCGCTTACCAAAAACAACGTAGGACTCTGGATTGCCGTATTTACTTTTAGGCTCCACCTTTGGCACAGCTTCTTTCGCATTATCTATACGTGATTGCGATGGCTTTCTTGGCGCCGCATCTCTTGATGTCTTCTTCGTTATCGGCGAGGAGCAGGAGGCAATTAACAGCAGACATAGGAAAGCAGCTGATATCTGAATTTTATTCATTACTGATGGCACATTTATTTAGCGTTAAGATCAATTCGTTTTTTTAATTCTTGGCTTAACTGGTAAACCGCCATGGCATACATAGCGCTGTGATTATAGCGAGTGATGACATAAAAATTATGATGCCCTAACCAATACTCTTTAGCCTTTTTATTTTGCAAAGAGACTAACGAATAAGAGCCTTCCTGGTCTGCCTCGACATTAAATCCTTGAGCCTTCAAGTCATCCAGACTAAAGCTAGGTTTAAGCTTATTACCATGATCGATACTGTCGGCTGCAGCAATCGTCTGCATTTCTTGCGTAATGGACTGCCCTGCACGCCAACCATGTTCAGCGAAATAATTAGCGATACTGGCAATTGCATCATCATGGCTATTCCATAGATCACGCCGGCCATCACCATCACTATCAACTGCATAATGCCGATAACTACTAGAAATAAATTGGCCCTTGCCCATTGCACCAGCATAAGACCCTTTAAGTTCCTTCAGTGGCAAGCCCTCTTCGCGACAAAGCAAAAGAAAATGTTTCAGCTCACTACGGAAAAACTTACCACGCTTGGAGTAATCAAAACCCAGAGTAACCAAGCTATCGAGCACTGGGTGTCTTCCAGTACGACGACCGTAGTAGGTTTCAACCCCCATGACCGCAAGGATAATTTCAGCTGATACCCCATACTGGGCTTCAGCGGCTTTAAATTTTTCAGAATGGATATTCCAGTAATCGATACCCTCAGCAATACGTCTTTCAGTAACAAAGATTTCGCGGTATTGATGCCATTGCTTTTTCTTTTCGGCTGGCGCCTTGATCGACTTGAGCACTTTTGGCTGCACTTTAATAGCAGCAAAGATCGGCTCTAATTCAGCACGCGTAAATTGATGATCAGTCACCATACGGTCTATAAATTGTTGCACGTCATCGCGCTCAATATAGGTTTCCGCAGTGGCTGCATTCGTAAGACTCATTACGAGACATAAAAGGTAGCTAATTTTTTTCAATTTCCTAACAACTTTTTGTGAGAATGGATGGACATTAAGATACCGAACATGGTCAATAACGTTACCATAGAGGTACCTCCGTAGCTAATCAATGGCAGTGGCACGCCGACCACTGGCAGTAGCCCAGTGACCATCCCTATATTAACAAATACATAGGAGAAAAATGACAGGCTGATGGCGCCTCCCAGCAATTTTGCGTAGTTACTTTGGGCGTGTGCTGCAATGATTAAACCGCGTATTACAATGAAGAGATAAGCGAGAATCAGTACTACGGCACCGAGGAAGCCAAACTCTTCTGTAAACACCGAAAAAATGAAATCCGTCGATCGCTCCGGGATGAAATCTAGGCGCGACTGCGTACCGTTAAGCCAACCCTTCCCATAAACACCCCCCGAACCAATCGCTATCTTCGATTGAATAATGTGATAGCCCGCATTCAACGGATCACTCTCTGGGTTGAGCAGGGTCAAAATACGCGTACGTTGGTAGTCATGCAGCTTGAACCAAATGATTGGAGCAGCGGCTATAGCGATGGCCATCAAACCCATAATCGAACGTGTGCGCAAACCTGCAAGAAAGATAACGAATAGACCTGAGCTAGTCACCAAGATTGCCGTCCCCAGATCAGGCTGCTTTAAGATCAGCACCGCTGGCATCGCTAATAGCACAAAACCAATCAACACATCTTTTAACTTGGCTGGTATCGGCCTTGTGGAAAAATAAAAGGCCATCATCATCGGCACCCAAATCTTCATCACCTCAGAGGGTTGGAAACGCATCACCCCCAAACTCAACCACCGCTGTGCACCTTTGGCTGAATCACCGGCAACCAACACTAAAAGCAATAAAACCAGTCCGACCACATAAAGCACCATTGACCAAGCACGGAGCTTATCAATGGGGATTTGCGCCATCACTAAAAGGCCTAGGAAACCGACTGCCAACCGCAGGGCTTGGCGTTGAACCAAGGCCATATCGCCACCACTCGCACTGTATAAAATCATCAGCCCAGAAAGACTCAGCAGTACTAATGCGATGAATAACAGGCCATCTAACTTAAAGAATTGATAGATTGGCAATAGTGATCGCACTGTTAAGCTGTTTGCATTATTGGCCATCGGTCGTCCTCTTCAAGAGATAAGCATCCATCACTTTTCGTGCTATCGGAGCCGCTATACGGCTACCACTGCCTCCATTCTCAACAATTACTGCGACTGCAATCTTAGGTTGTTCAATCGGGGCGTAAGCAATAAACAGGGCGTGATCACGTAGGTGTTGCGCAATATCCGCCTCTTCATACTCAGAATCTTGTGCAATACTGATCACTTGGGCAGTCCCTGATTTTCCAGCTATATCATAACTAGCACCTTTTGAAATATTGTGTGCAGTGCCCGTTCTACCATTGACCACGGCACGCATCCCTATAAGCACCTGCTGCCAATGTTCTTGCTGTTTAAGATCAATCGACGGCAAGGCTGTTGGTTCCAACGGAGCAAATCCGTCTTCTTTAGTTTCACGCTGAGCAATAACAAACCGCGGCTTATAACCCACTCCATTCATCGCAATGCGTGCTGTCATCTGTGCCAATTGTAAGGGTGTCGCCAGCAAGTAGCCTTGACCAATACTGGTGATGACTGATTCGCCTGGGTACCACGCCTCACCATGAACGCGCCTCTTCCATGCAGTGCTTGGCACCAGACCACTAGCCTCGCCCGCTGTATCCAGTCCCACTTGGCTTCCCAGGTCAAAGCGTCTGAGCATGTCATGCATAGGCGTAATACCCATGGCGAATCCCAGCCTATAGAAATAGACATCACAGGATTGTGCCAGCGCCAATTTCAGATTAACTCTGCCATGGCCACCTTTTTTCCAATCGCGGTATCGGCGTGATTGTTTTGGAATCTTAAAGTAAGGACCCGCAAAGATCGTATCCTCAGCATTGATCTGACCCTCTTCTAATGCAGCTAAAGCAATGATCGGCTTAACCGTAGACCCGGGAGGATATTGCCCGATCAATGCGCGGTTAAACAATGGCCGATCAGAGTTTAGGCGAAGTGCAGAATAAGCCTTTTGACTGATGCCATTGACGAAAAGATTAGGATCAAAACTTGGCATACTAACGAAGGCCAATACATCACCATTATTAGGATCTATAGCGACAACAGCACCCCGTCTCATGCCGAGTGCATTGGTTGCTACTTTCTGCACCTCTGTGATTAGAGAGAGCTTTAGATCAATCCCTGATTTTGCTTGCTCTGTTCTAAGTACACGCTGACGCCGACCCTGCGCATTGATCTCATCATGTTGATAACCGACCTCTCCATGCAGGATATCTTCGTAGTATTTCTCTAAACCTAATTTACCAACATGCGTAGTCGCACGGTAATTTTTTGCATCCATGCGCTGTTGATCTGCCCGATTCATCCGGCCAACATAGCCCAAGGTATGGGTGAAGTATTCGTGTTGCGGATAGTAACGTGTGGAAGTAGCCAACACTTCAACGCCTGGAAATTGATGCTGTCTAACCGCAAATAGCGCTAACTCTTGATCACTGAGGTTAAATTTAAGCGGCGTCTGTTGGAATGATTGTCGCCCTAAAATAGCTCTATTGAAGCGCCTTAGCTCACGGTCATCAAACTCGATAAATTCACCAAGCTGTCTTAACAGGGTTTTCATATTACCGGCGCGTGAGGGAGTAACCACCAAACGATAACTCGGTTGGTTATCGGCCAGTAAGACACCATCACGATCTAGGATTAAACCGCGCATAGGCGCAACTGATTGTAAGCGCACATGATTATCATCAGAACGGGTTTGATAATGTGCGTGCTGCGTGACTTGCAGACCGTAAAGTTGAGACAACAGTATGCTGCAGGCGATAACAACCAAAATAACAGCGGCTACTGCACGCCGATTAAACACCTCAGATTCAAGGCGTTGGTCTCCCATTGCAATCCTTCGAGCCACCTTACGTCATCTTCCTTTGCCTATTTATGAACTTTCGTTTTGCCAAATAACAAAGCGTTTTATTACTTTCAATCGAGTATAGACTAGCGCTCACTGAGCTCAACTAAATCCTACTTAAGCCCCGCTATATCGCAGCATACTAAAACAAAGGTAGGGTATACGGCCTGCCCTCAGTTTCTGATTCGTCATGTTTATCATTAGACTGACTACTACTAGACTCAGTCGAGTTACTTTCACAAATGAGCTGGATCTTCTTTTCTGCACTGGGTTGCATCAGATGATCAATCGCATGCTGATCCTCACTGAATAACCATTCCTGCGCATGCTCAGGCTCGATCATCACCGGCATACGATGATGTATCTGCTGCATACTGCTATTCGGTTCTGTCGTACACACCGACAAACAGAACTCACCTGCCTGATTAATCTCATAGATTGCACCTAAGGACATCACTTCACGCTGGCTAGGCTCAACTCGATAGCGCGGTCGCTTGCCACGAGGAAAGTTTTGATCCCATTCATAGAAACAATCAATCGGTAACAGACAGCGCCGTTGACGAATCGCATCGCCCCAGACTTTACTCTGCCAAATGCTTTGACCCTTAGCACTGCACTTACGCGCATTAAACAACCGTTTAGATTCATCCCAAGGACGTTGCCAGCCCCAGTTCATTAAGGCCAAATCCATACTGCTTTGGCTGTTAACAAATAAGGTTGCTAGTGGTTTGTAATAAGGGAATAGCTGCTCATCCTTATTGACCTCAAACAAGTGCTCGCCAAGGCCCTCACTTGAGAACCCCATATCGGCCAGTAGACTTTGTATCGCAGCAGTTTTTGAGACTTTAACTCGTGCGCACATAGGGTCTATTCTAGACTGGCTTGCGCTGCTTCTGTATGCAGTTTAACCAGTTATGAAATATCTGTAATGCCGCTTGACGCCAGGGGTGAGTCACGCTGGGGCTAAGTGCCTTATCGGGAAAGGATTCAATGAGACTAATGCTGTGTGGCTGTGCTAAAACAGCCTTTTTATATTCTTCTAAGAGTTGCTGGCTCTGCAGGTCAAAATAAGCAACTGGGAATGGTGGGTATTCATCACGCTGCTGATTGAGATAGGCAAATATCTCACGCTTATATTCCTTCAGCAGGCTAATGTCATCATATTCTGGGTGACCTTGGAAAAAGACCATGCGCATATCCGCATCACTCGCGAGCTGCACACCGACATCCATACTTTGAACCAGTGTCTCAACCCCAGCCTGCGCAAATTGCTGCTGCGAGATATCATTAAAACGGGAGTGACACATATCAAATTGAGCCGCGACACCAGCTACCAGCGGATGCTCAGGAGACACTACTTGATGCTCAAACACACCCCAGCACTTAGCGCCTAAATGGTGTCGATCCAATTGATAGAAAACCTTAGCAGCCGCATGTGTGGCCAGACAAGAACATAGTGTCGAAGGCACATTGGCCTGCGCCCACAGTAAGACTTCTTCTAAAGGTTGCCAAAAAGATTCATCTGCCAACACCGCCTGGGTAACATTAGCACCGGTGATGATCAGCGCATCTAAATTACTCTGCTGAATCTGTTCAAAACTTTGGTAGTGAGTTTGCACATGCTGCAAGGCTTCATCTTCACGCTCAATGCCTGCAATAGTGAATGGCAAGAAGTAGCAATTCAGTTGGTCATGGCTCGCCAATAAGCGTAAGAACTGACGCTCAGTCGCCAGCAACGCTTTATCTGGCATCATATTTAAAAAGCCAATACGCAGGCTTGGCAGATCCGCTCGAGATTGATCAGGGCTGCAGACGGCACCCCCTTCTTGAGCGATGCGATCGATACTGGGTAAAGAATTATGCTGAACTAAGGGCATGAGCTATAACTATTAAATACACTAAATAGAATTATGGATTACTTGCGATTAATCGCATCACAGACAAGATCCATGAAGTCTTTTTCGTCACGCACCTGTGCGATCTCATGCAGGTCCACGGTATAACCGTATTTCTGTGCAATAGATTCATATAGTGGCTTACGATGCTCTAGTAGTTTTGGAAAGATCCAACTACTGAATTCATCGGGCACCATCTCATCAGCCTGCTTCAGATTATTCTCTTCAAGGTACTGAGCAAGATGCCGATCTAAAAACTGTTCCTGGAAATACAGCGGCTTAGGATGACTGATCGCACGCTGACATAAGGTCTCTTCATGCTCTTCATCCGCGCGGATATAGAGGATCAAACTGTTTTCCGAGAGGGTTTCAAACACCTCTTCATCATTCAGCTCACAGAGACTACCACCGGCATCATTTAAGAAATTTGGATAGCCATAAATATTCACTGCCTTATCCATGAAGGCAGGCACATCCAACATCGCAAAGATCTCGGCTTGGCAATGTAGCTGTTGGCGATATTTGAACTCGTCCAAACTTAAGCCATCCAGCTGTTCGTCTCCCAACTTACCAAGGAAGGTCGACACCGGCTCTAAGTTATTCACTGTAATGTTGTTACAGATATAGATCGAGTCTGAACGCAGCAGATCAGCCAAAAAGTCGATGCGCATGGCCTTAGCTTTAATATTGTCGAGGATCGGCTCTTCGAGATACTTTGTTCCAATACGGTAGTCACCGGAATAATGGAACCATCGTGAACGATCTAGCTTGTTCGAAAGCGTGGTCTTACCCACACCTGACATGCCAAGCAAGGTGATTGCCTTGTGCTGCTGATTTAAAAATTCTTCTGCAGTGAGTTTCATTCTGGTAAGCCACTAGCCTAATAAAGTGGCCAATATAACAGTTACATGGCGTTTTTTCAGGTTTCTGGCGTGTCTTGCTCAAACTCTGTTACGGGCGCCCTTAAGCGTTGCAAAAAGTTTCTGAAATCATCCGCCACCATGTAGAAACAAGGCACAACGAGCAAGATTAATACCGTCGCAAAGATCAGGCCAAAGCCCAAGCTGATGGCCATCGGTGATAAAAATGCGGTTTGCCCACTAGCAAAGAAGATCAGCGGTGAGATACCGAGGAAAGTGGTCACTGTGGTTAATAAAATAGGACGAATACGTGTGCGACCAGCGTCAATCAGGGCCTCAACACAGGCTATGCCTTGCGCCCGACGTTTCTTTGCAAAGTCGACCAAGATCAGCGAGTCATTCACCACGATGCCGGTTAACGCGAGGAAGCCGATCATCGATAAGAATTGCAGATTATAGTTAAACAACATATGGCCGATAATCACACCGACAATACCAAACGGGATCGCCAGCATAATAACGAAAGGATCGAGTATCGATTTAAATAAAGCCGCCAAGATAAAGAAGATGATCGCTAACGAAATAATTAAGACATTAAAGACATCTTTAAACGAATCATTGGCCTCTTTCTTCTCGCCGAGGAATAGCAGCTCATAATTAGGATCATTCTTAAACCGATCACTGAATTGACGCTCAACCAAGGCATTCACTTCCATTGGAGTGGTTACTCCAGTATCGACCTCGGCCGTAACCAGCGCCAAACGTTCAGCATCTCGGCGTAGGATGGTGCCCAATCCACGAGACAGGGTAATATCCGCCACCTCGCCCAAATAGACTGTCTCACCCGAAGGTAAGGTAATCGGTAGATTAACCAAGGTGCTGCCATCTTTACGCAGATGATCAGGATAGATCAGACGCACTGGATAGCGCTCATTATCCCAGCTCACGTGTTCCAGCTCTAACCCGACATAGCCGGTTCGCACGGCATTTGATATTTGTTGTTGGGTCAGGCCTAACTCACGCCCCCGCTCATTCAAGCTGTATTGATATTCTAATTTGCCCGGTTCTAAATCTTGCTGCACATCCTGAACCCCAGGTAACTGACGCAAGAATTGTTTCACCTCACCAGAAAGTTCGATCAGGTGCTCGATGTTATCGCCACTCACACCAACCTCAATATCAGACCCTGCTGGCCCACCCTGTGGACGCAGGATAGAAAAACGCTGCACACCGGCAATATCTTGTAACTGCACACGGATCTGATTAATCACCTCTTCGGTGCTACGACTACGCGTACCCTCGGTACTGAATTTCAGATTCACCACCGGTGAGACATAGTTTTCAATGAAGCCTTGAGGTGCAGCTTTTTCTAAATCAATAATGATTTGAATGTAGTGACTGCCCATCTTCAGGCGATTGAAATCAATCAAGGTAACACCGACATTCGTCAGCATAGACTTAAGCTCTTGCTCTTCATCCATAGACGCCAGAATGCGTTCTTCAATTGTTTCAGCCAATAGCGCTGAGTCATCTAGGCTATAGGTATTAGGCGCCTCAATGTTCACCATGAATTGGCCCGTCTCGACGCTACCAAATTGGTTATAAGGTAAACGAGTTGCGGCATAGGTGAGGAAGACGGCAAGGATAGCCAGCGTGCCCACAGAGACAATATAGCGATTAAGTAAAGACCAACGAAGCACCGATAAATAGCGCTGCAAGCCCTGAGACCAAAACGCACTCTTTTTCTTTTCCTTCTTTAAACGCAGGTAATCCGCAGCATGTGCTGGCAGGATCACAAAGGCCTCAATCAAAGAACCAATCAAAGTGACGGTCACGACGACAGGGATCACTTCAATAAATTTACCCATGGTCCCAGTGATACCAAACATCGGCATGAATGCAGCAATCGTTGTCGTGGTAGATGCCACGATCGGCCAAAACACTTCTGCTGCACCGACCCTCGCTGCCTGTCTGGGGGCGACACCGTTTTCGATATGCCGGTAGACATTCTCAGTCACAATAATCGCATCGTCGACAATCATGCCCAAGGCAATCAAGAAGGCGAATAAAGAAATCATATTGATGGTGTAGCCCAGGTAATACATCAGGATCACACCGATCAAAAATGATACGGGAATACCCAGAGCAGTAATAAAGGCGACACGGAAATTTAAAAACCAGTAGAGCGAGGCCAAGACCAAGATCAAACCAATCAGGCCAGAGGACTTGACCGTATCTAAACGTGTTTTGACATACACCGAAAGATCACTAAACAGCCCAACCTCAACCCCTGGCGGCAAGCTTGCTGTGATTTCTTCTTTGTAAGCTCGGACTGCAGCAGCGATATCAATAGTCGATGCCTTAGCCGTCTTAGTAATGGTTAAGTTAACCGAGGGCGCACCATTAAAGCGTCCCAATGTCTGTTCTTCTTGTAGCCGCAACTGAACTTCAGCAATCTCTCCCAGCATCAACTGGCCGCCACCGATCTCACTCTGTATCACCAAGCGTTCGACCGCCTCGACATTATTCGCCACACCCATACCGCGCAGCAGAATATCGCCTTCAGAAGATTGCACCGAACCACCAGGTAAATCCCTTAAGTTCGATCGTATCGACTGTTGCACCTGCTCTAGGGTAATTGCCCGTGCAGCTAAGCGTTGCGGATCAACCACAATCCACAGCTCCCAGTCTCTATCACCCGCAATACCGACACTGCCAACACCAGGTAATGACAGAATATCGCGCCTAACATCCTCTGCCGTGGTGTATAAAAGTCCGGGTGGAATATCGCCATAGAGGGCCAGACTGACCACTGGAAAGCGTGTTTTTAGGCGGCTTACTGTCGCTGTTTCAGCCTCTTCAGGTAGATCATCGATGGCATCAACCAAGGCCCGAACTTCAATCAGAAAATCATCGACATCAGTATCTGGCTTAAGTTGGACCTCAATCTTGGACAGACTTTCAGAGCTCTCGGAGGTCACCAGATCTATATCTGGCAGGCTTTCCAGCTCCTCTTCAATCACTAGCGTGATCTGCTTCTCGACCTCGGCAGGAGGCGCACCTTCAAATTCTGTTGTGATGCGGACGCGATCAAGGTCGACCACTGGAAACATTTCCTGCGGCAGATTGGTCCAGGCTAAGGCGCCTGCAATAACAATAATAAGGAGGAAGAGATTAACGACCAGCGAATTACGAATTGAAAACTGAATAATACCCATAGCTATGCCCTACTCGAAGACAACCGCTTGTCCATCACGCAGCGAAACGATATCTCTAGCGACCACTGTTTGTCCCACTTGCAGACCTTCGAGCACTAGCACCTCTTGGCCCACACGCTTACCTAGCTGAACTAACTTGCGATTAACCACACCATTGTCATAAACAAAGACATAGCTCTCACCGCGCATACTCATGACGGCGGCACTAGGGATAGTGAGCACTTGGTCTAATGGCAGATGTGGCAGATTGGCTATCGCCAACATGCCTGAGCGCAAACCCTGGCCCTGTAGGCGTATACGTAATTCATGTGTATTTGTATCCAGATCTGGGTCTGGCTGTAGCGCAATCACTTTAGCGAGATAATTATTATCGGCAACACTGACTGTGATCTCTTGGCCTAAAAACAGGCCACCTAATAACTCACCTCGCAATTGCAGCTGTAGATCGTAAGCACTGGTATCGACCACTGCCAGGGCAAGCGCATTAAGACTGACCCGATCACCTTGCTCTAATAACACCTCATTAACATAGCCATCAAACGGGGCGCGTAAAGTAGTCCGCGCCAAGTTACGTTGTGCTTGAGACAGTTTACTTTGCTGCATTGCAATTCGACTGTTAGCAGTCGTAGTGGCAAATTCCAGTTTCTGCACCTCACCACGTAATGCAATCACCTGTTGATGTGCATCATCGAGTTGATTCTTCGCCACCATATTCTTACTACTAAGATGTTCTAGACGGCGTTGCTTATTCTCTTGTAACTGTAGATTGTCTTGCGCCAATTGCAGCAGCACGCGATCTCGCTCGGCACCTTGTCTTTCGATGTTGAATTCAGACTGTGCTTGCTTCAATTGGTCTTCGTAATCGGCTCGATCGAGTCGTAGCAGAGGTTTGCCACGGCTCACTGCCGCACCGGGCTCAACTAGGCGTTCTGCCAGCCGTCCAGCGACCTCGAAATGAAGCGCGCTAGAGCGCAGTGGATAAAGCCTTCCAGTGAGCTTTTCATGTGGCTGCAGCGACTGTCTTTGCACCGTTGTCAGGGTCACTTTAAGCGCGGGAGTAGCCTGCAAGACCATGACTGGCTCGGGCTTTGTCACTACTAATCCCCAAATTATGGTGATACTAAGCGCGACTATGGCTACTATCACTAGCAAAGTCTTTCTAACTGCGCCTTTTTGTCTGTAATGCTCTATACTATTCACATGCTTTCAATCTAATTTTAGGCCAAAATAAACGACTAACCTGTTACCTTTATCAAAACAGGCTGCCCCATCCAAATTCTCTTGTACTATTGGAACTAATTACTATCCTATTATGCGTTTTAGCCTAGCTCTCATCTTAAGCCTTTTCTTCAGCTCAACGGCCATTGCAGAAAACCTATCTAGCTTCAAACAATGTGGCCCTCAAGGGCAACCTCGTGAAAGTTTAGGTTTACCACCTGTGGGAGATAATACCTCTAATCGTGTGCACATGTTCCGCAACAATCAACACCTGCACGCCGACCATGTACAGTATTCCGACAAAGAGAGTAAATCGATTGCGACCGGCAATGTCGTCATCTATGACGATGAATACACCATGCATGCACCTCTTTCTGCTGAATACCGCACTGATAATGAAACCGCTGTAGGTAACGATGTTACTTATTGGTACGCACCATCTCATGGTAATGGCACAGCTGACCAAGCGCGTAAGGTGTCAGAAGAGATTATTGAATTAGATAACGGCACTTACTCAACCTGTACGTTTACTGCTCGCTCTTGGGAGCTACGTGGTAAAGATGTCAGCATCAACCGCAAGACCGGTATCGTCACAGGCCGCAATGTCACTACACGCTTTAAGGGCGTCCCCGTCTTCTATTCGCCCTACATGAGTTTCTCACTGACAGGCGAGCGTAAGACCGGCTTTGTTACCCCAACTTGGTCACGTAGCAGCTCATCTGGCTTCTCCGTACAAACACCGTGGTATTGGAACATCGCACCTAATCGTGATGCCTTGGTAACACCTCGCTATTTCACTAAACGCGGTACCGAGCTAGGTCTACAAACCCGTTACCTCGATAAGCACTATGCGGGGCAGATGAATCTACGAGCGATTGATGACAGCGAGTATAACGATGGTCGTTATTACCTCAATCTCTCACACAAGCAACGCTTCACGCAGGCCTGGAGTACCGACCTACTGTTCAACAAGGCCTCTGATGACACCTACTTCGAAGATTTAGGCGATACCTTAGGTGCCAGTAGCTTGCAGCGCTTGGAACGTCGTGGTGATTTAAACTATAACGCGCAACACTTCAGTGGTAACTGGAATGGTCGTCTACGCTACCAAGATTTCCAGATCGTGGATAAAAACCACAATTCAATCGATGATCCTTACACGATTCGGCCGCAGCTCCAGATCAATAATCGCTTTGGCCTACCCGGTAATCTTGAATTCATATCCCGTAGCGAATGGACCTCTTTCGACCACGACTCCAAAGTCGATGGCGAACGCAGTCACTTCCAGATGGAGCTGAGCCGTACTTGGGCCAGTGCAGCTTATTCTGTAAAACCAGCCATGCGTTTAATGCACACCCGCTATGACTTAAACAATAACCTAGGTGATGACACACCTGACCGTAGCCTGCCTAGCTTCTCTTTGGATGCTAAAGCCTTATTTGAACGTCCGCTGGGTGGTCTAGCCTATCGACAGACCTTAGAGCCACGTCTGTTTTATCTGAACACACCAAAACGCTCACAAGACGATATCCCTGTGTTTGATACCGGCGAAAATGAATTCACCTTTGCACAGATATTCCGTACCAATCGATTCTCTAATGTCGATCGAATAGCCGATGCCAATCAACTAACTGCAGCCTTGACTAGCCGCTTGTTTGCGCAAGATAGTGACCGCGAATTAATGCGTGCCAGTATTGGTCAGATCTTCTATTTCAGAGACCTAGAAGTGACAAAAGATAAGAATACTGCTGAAGTCGATGAGAACACATCCAATGTAGCGGCAGAACTGTCGGTCACACCGAGCAGATCTATCCGTGCAGTGGCTAGTGCGATCTATGATACTTATGAAGATCAGTTTGATCGTTCCAACCTCAGCCTAAATTACACATCAGAGCGCAACATCATTCTGAACCTAGCGCACCGTTACCGGCGCTTAGACTACTCGCAGTCTGACCTTTCCGTTATCGTGCCTATCTCCAGTGAATGGCGTGCTGTAGGCCGTTGGAACTATGATTTAAAAGATGAGCAAGACATCGATTTGCTAGCAGGTCTTGAATACGATACCTGCTGCTGGAAGATTCGTGTTGTTGGTCGCCGCTACACAAATGATAGCGAAGGTGACTACAATAAAAGTATAGAAGTACAATTCACCCTGAAGGGCTTAACCACCTTAGGCTCTCCACTCGGTGAACAACTACAAGGTAGCATTCGAGGTTATGAAGATCGTAACACCTACACTGACTAAGTTAGCGCAAGCGCTACTACTCTCACTTGCGCTTAACGGCGCAGCCTATGCTGAGATCCTGATCGACACGATCGCTGCGGTCGTTGAAGACTCAGTCATTACCGAGAATGAGTTACTCCAGCGCATGGCAGTTATTCGTGCACAAGCCGGTGATCAAGCTCAATTCCCCAGTGATGACATCTTCACTGAGCAAGTGCTCAATCGCATGATCTCAGAACGCCTACAAATGACTTGGGGTGAACGCCGTGGCATTGAGGTCGATCAACCCTCTCTCGATCGAGCGATGCAAGGTCTGGCAGAGCGCAATCGCATGACCCTAGAAGAGTTTCGTCAAACGCTAGTAAAGCAGCGCATAGATTACATCGCCTTTCGTGACCAGGTCCGCACTGAAATGTTCATCGGCCAAGTACGCCGCCGTGCGGTCGAGAGTAAGATCCAAATTTCTGATCAAGAAATAAATGAATTCTTAGAACAACAGAAAAACAATCCCACCATCGATTTGGAATATCGTATCGCTCACATCCTAATACAGCTACCGCTGGACCCAACCCCTGAGCAACTAAAACAGGCGCAGACCAAGATAAATGAAGTGGAGCAACTAGCACAGAGAGGTGACAGCTTCACACAGCTCGCTATCAGTTATTCACAGTCACAGGACGCACTTGAAGGCGGCGATCTAGGCTGGCGTAACCGCAATCAACTGCCGGCTATTTTTGCCGACCAGCTAGGTGATATGACAGCTGGCGATCTGAGTAAGGTCGTTCGTAGTCCTAGCGGCTTACACCTATTTAAGATCATTGATACCCGCGGTAATGAAACCGTAATGATTGCGCAAATGCGCAGCCGTCATATTTTATTGCGCACCAATGCTGTACGCAGTGATGACGATGCCTTACGTGATCTTAGTTCGTTGCGTAGTCGCATCGTTAATGGTGCCGATTTCTCAGAACTAGCACGTGCAAATTCCGATGACCCAGGTACTGCAGTCAATGGTGGTGTTTTAGACTGGGTAGCCCCTGATGCCCTAGCCCCTGCATTCCGTGACACTGCGGCTAAACTGTCTATTGGTCAGGTCAGTGAACCATTCAAGAGTCGCTTTGGCTGGCATATCCTAGAAGTCTTAGAGCGTCGTCAACATGATAATTCAGAGGATGCTCGACGTGCGGAGGCCCGTAGTACGCTTCGTCAACGAAAAGTAGAAGAAGAAACAGATCTTTGGATACGTCAATTAGTCGATGAAAGTTATGTCGACAACCGTTTATTGGCTGACGCCTCCAGCAAGGCTCCATAAACGACAGTGCAGACCTATGCACCATTAGCGATTACTGCTGGAGAGCCTGCCGGTATTGGGCTAGATATTATCTTGCAGTCGATGCCCAAGCTCAAAGACTGCATTGTTATTAGTGACGAAAGTGCCCTAAGGCAACGCGCACAACAACTAGGCATCCGTCTCGAGCTAACCCACGAGACAGCGACCAGTGATCATCAGCTACGCTTTAAACCGATCGCAACCAGCACTGCCGTTATTGCAGGCACACTCGACCCAGCCAACGCGCAACATGTACTCGCCTGCTTAGATGAAGCCCTGCGCGGCACCGTCGCCGGTGATTACAGCGCGATAGTCACTGCACCTTTACACAAAGGGGTGATCAACGATGCTGGCGTCGCCTTCACCGGCCATACTGAATACTTCGCCGAACACACCAACAGTGAAGTCGTGATGCTATTGGTCGCCGGTAATGTGCGTGTCGCCTTAGCCACTACGCATCTACCGTTAGCTGCCGTAGCGCAAGCGATCACGCGTGACCTCATCGTCCATAAAGTCTCCATCTTAGATCACGACTTACGCACTAAATTTGCACTAGAAAAACCACACATTGCAGTCTGTGGCCTGAACCCACATGCCGGCGAACAGGGTCACTTAGGACGCGAAGAAATCGAGATTATCGAGCCTGCTTTAGAGCAGCTACGCGAACAAGGCATCAATGTCAGTGGCCCACATCCAGCAGACACTATCTTCTGCCAACATCACTTACAGCATACTGATGCGGTCTTTGCGATGTACCATGATCAAGGCTTGCCAGTACTGAAACATATTGGTTTTGGCGATGCCGTAAATACCACACTAGGCCTGCCGATCATTCGCACCTCAGTAGATCATGGCACCGCCCTCGACCTAGCCGGCAGCGGCAAGGCCAATGCCGGTAGTTTGCTGGCAGCAGTAGAACTAGCACGGCATCAAGTGCAGGCTCGGTTATAACTTATTATGAACAGTGCGGAGAAACCTATGCGTTCATTGCTTCAGATAGCACTCTTAGTCAGCGCCACCCTACTGGCAACAACCGGTATGGCCAGCCCAGATAAGCAACAACAGTTTGTTGCTGACAGCAAAAAACTAATCAAGGCCTTAGCCAGTGATCTGCAACACACGATGAAGACTGCGGTTAAGTCAGGTGGTTTTGAACAGGCAGTTTCTGCCTGCCAGATTCAAGCACCGATGATCAAGCAGGGTCACAACCAAGACTCAGATTTAAAGATAAAACGCACCAGCCTAAAGTGGCGTAACCCAAACAACAGCCCAGATGATTGGGAGCGTCAGGTCTTACTTGCGTTTGAACAGAAAAAACAAGCTGGCATCAGTATCAAAAAATTGCATCACAGTGAAGTGATCAAGACTGAGACGACCTTAGAATATCGCTTCATGAAAGCGATCCCAATCAAACCAGTCTGTCTCAAATGCCATGGTGATGAGAAGCAAATAGCAGCACCCGTTGCCACTGCATTAAAGCAACAATACCCGTTGGACAACGCCACACAGTTTAAGCTAGGTGATATCCGTGGTGCCTTTTCAGTTCAAAAAACAGTGGAGCGATAATAATGTCTCAGACCTTACCGCAAGGCTTTATCGATGCTTGGAAAAATCGCCAAGCCTTAATGACCCTAAGCACAGTGGATAAAAAAGCACAACCCAACAGCATCTGGATTCTCTGTGCAGAATTGATCGATGACACGCGTATCAGCATTGCAAACAATGCGATGGTGAAAACCTTAGATAATATTATGCAAGGCAGCCATGGTTCACTACTGATGATTGCCCCAGAACGTGAGGCCTATCAAATCAAAGGACGTCTTGAATATTTTTCAGACGGCCCCTATTACGACGAAATGAAGTCTTGGCTTGACCCTAAATTCCCTGGCAAAGGTGCCGTTAATCTCCACATTGAAGAAATTTATTATGGCGCAGAAAAGGTTTTTTAAACCACAGCAAAGAGTAGCAGGCACTGGCCTATTACTTCGAAGTCTTACACTCTTGCTCCTGCTAGTAATAAGCAGCGCATCACTAGCAGACGATGGCCTCTCTATCACGCTGAACTCAGACAAAGACTTTAAATTCACTGGGCAAGACTCAGCAGTTTTACTACTACGCCCACTGGATGACAGCCTGCGTCAATTGGAAGGCTTAGCGCAGACCCAATCATTAGGTGTTGTTAACCTCGGACAAATCGAACTTCTAGGCAGTGGCTCGAGCGTCACCATATTACGCAACCTCGCAGCACAGATTGCACAGTCCTTGCAGATTAATTTCAACTTAATTGGTGATAGTGAAAGCGATCAAGCGCTAGGCCCACATCGCCTACTATTACTCTACAATGAACACATCAACATCACCTTGGCACTGACTAAGCAAGCGGATAGTGAACACTATCAATTAATCGCTAGCTATGCTGTCAGCGAGGCTAGCAAGCAGCCAGCCAAAACCAACTAAGGCCTGATTTATTATGGCTTCACATCGCGCCAAAAAACGGTTTGGCCAAAACTTCTTAGTGGATGACAGTGTCATCCATAGCCTAGTTAATGCCATAGGCCCCCAGCGTGATGATCGCATCCTTGAGATTGGCCCTGGCCTCGGCGCTATGACCTTACCGCTGCTAGCACGCGTTAATCAGCTAGAAGTGATCGAGATTGATCGCGACCTGATTGCACGTTGGCATGCCCGCAATTTAGAGCAGCTAACTATTCATGAATGTGATGCATTAAGATTCGATTTTCGTGCTGATGTCACGGTTGATACAGACGCTAGACCGCGCCGCCTAGTTGGCAACCTGCCCTACAACATCTCAACACCTTTAATCTTTCATGTCTTAGAACAGGCCGATGCGGTGCAAGACATGCACTTTATGTTGCAAAAGGAAGTTATTGATCGGCTCTGTGCTAGCTGTGGTGACCGCCAATACGGCCGTCTAGCAGTGATGGTACAAAGTCGTTGTCAAACACAAAAACTATTAGAGATACCGGCCGAAAGCTTTTCGCCAGCCCCTAAAGTCACCTCAGCATTCGTTCGTTTAGAACCGTTGTCTGAACCTAAAGTGCCAGATACAATACAGGATCTATTTGCACGCTTAGTGCAGCAGGCCTTTGCCCAACCAAGAAAAACTATTGCGAACAATCTGCGTGAGCAATTATCCGCTGATGCATTAACTAAGTTAGAGATCGACCCTGGCTCACGCCCACAATCGATTTCAATTGAACAGTTAATTCGCATTACGCAACAGCTATCAAATACAGCCCCAGATTAAAACGAGAGATAAAGCATGAGTGAACAACATAATATTGTAGTCAACGTAAAAACGGCTCATATCGAAGAACAGTCTGATGCTAAGGCTGAGCGTTATGTCTTTAGCTACACTATTACTATTCGTAATGAAGGGTCGGCGGCGGCACAACTGTTAACTAGACACTGGGTTATCACCAATGCCGATGGTAAGACACAAGAAGTATGTGGTGATGGCGTCGTCGGTGAACAACCTACTATCAAGCCGGGCAATACCTTCCAGTACACCAGTGGCACCATGCTAGAGACACCGGTAGGTAGCATGTATGGCAGTTATCAAATGCGCGCCGATGATGGCACCACCTTTGATGCAAAGATTGAACCCTTCACCCTGTCAGTACCTAATGCGCTACACTAAGGCGATTAGGCTCGGCTGATAAGTTATGGCCGTCTACGTCATCGGTGATATTCAGGGCTGCCTAACGTCACTACAGTTGCTACTTAAAACAATAAAGTTCAAACCTCAGCAAGATCAAGTCTGGTTTGTCGGTGACCTCGTCAACCGTGGCCCCGACTCTTTAGAAACACTACGCTTCATTCATTCACTAGGTGACAGTGCCCGCTGTGTCTTAGGCAATCATGATATTCATTTAATTGCCTGCCATGCCGGCGTCAAAAGCTGTAAAGCAGAAAGCTCACTTAACGCAGTATTAGAAGATGCCAAGGCCGACCAGTGGATCCATTGGTTGCGACAACAACCACTACTCCATCACGACTCCCAACTAGACTGGGTGATGGTACATGCAGGCCTATTAGCAGAATGGGATCTAGCCACCGCCAAGCGCTGTGCGCATGAACTCGAGACCCAACTACGTTCTAATAACTACGTTGAATTCATCACCAACATCTATGGTGATGAACCGAGACAGTGGTCAGAAGATCTAGCAGACAGTGAGCGCTGGCGTTTAAGTATGAATGCCTTCACTCGCATGAGAATGTGCGATCAACAAGGCGCATTGGATTTTTCTTACAAGGGCCCAGTAGAAAAAAATGACATGGGTTTAAGACCTTGGTTTGAACTGGAACGCGCAACCGAAAAACAACGCATCGTCTTTGGTCATTGGTCGGCCTTAGGCTTAGTCAAACGCGACAACCTTCTAGCCATCGACACCGGTTGCCTGTGGGGAAACAAACTAACCGCAGCGCGCATTGATTGCGACACACCTATCATTACGTCAATCGACTGCCCTAGCTATCGTTAAGGCTTTTTGAAGGCAGTCAGACGAAATGACTGCCGCTTGATTTAGGCACTACGCTGGTAGTATTGAAAGCACATCGCATGTGGATTTTTTTCATCGGCATCGAAGTCGCTTTCAGATTGTAATTGCCACTCCTGTGCAGAGATCTCTGGGAAATAGCGATCACCTGTAACCGCCACATCGACCTGTGTCACATACAGCTCCTGCGCCTTTGGCAGCATTTGCTTGTAGAGCTCGGCACCACCAATAATAAACACCTTATCGACCGCGGCCAATTGTTCTATCGCAGCCTCGATCGAACTGAAGATATCACAGCCAGCGGCTTGGTAATCAGGGTTACGACTGATGATGATATTTCTACGCCCTGGCAGCGGTTGGATCTTCAACGACTCATAGGTCTTACGCCCCATCACCACCGGCGCACCCATCGTGGTGCGCTTAAAATGTTGCAGATCAGCGGGGCAATACCACGGGATATCGTTATCCGCACCAATCACATTATCCTTAGCGACGGCAACAATCATAGCGATCACACTCATACTGCTACCACTGCCTTGATGTGTGGATCGGCCTCATAATTCTCTAGAGTAAAATGCTCGAACTCGAAATCAAAGATCGATTCCACCGTTGGATCAATCCGCATCGTTGGCAACGGCTTAGGGCTTCGCTCGAGTTGTAAGCGTGCCTGTTCTACGTGGTTTTTATACAGATGCAGATCACCAAAGCTATGCACAAACTCACCTACAGCCAAGCCGGTAACCTGTGCGACCATCATCAACAACAAGGCATACGACGCGATATTAAAGGGCACACCCAGAAAGGCATCGGCACTGCGCTGATACAACTGACATGAGAGCTTGCCGTCACTGACATAAAATTGAAAAAACGCATGACAGGGTGGTAGCGCCATGTTCTCTACATCCGCCACGTTCCAAGCACTGACAATCAAGCGGCGTGAACTAGGGTTGCTTTTGATCTGCTCGATAAGCTGGCTGATCTGATCGATCGTACTGCCATCTGCACGTGGCCAGGCGCGCCATTGCGAACCATAGACCGGGCCTAGCTCACCCTGCTCATCGGCCCACTCATCCCAGATAGTGACGCCGGCATCCTGCAGGTATTGAATATTCGTCTCGCCACGTAAAAACCACAGCAGCTCATAAATAATCGATTTGGTATGGAGCTTCTTGGTGGTTAATAACGGAAAACCCTGCGCCAGATCAAGACGCATTTGATAACCAAATACGGATAGCGTGCCGGTGCCGGTGCGGTCATCGCGCAACGCGCCATGATCGAGGATATGTTGAAGTAGTGCGTGATACTGTTTCATCAATCAGTTTCTTTTATAAGCTTAACGACTGCTTTGGCGACTGTAGCCAAAACCTATCAGTAATAACCCTAAGGCTATCATAGGTAAGGAGAGTAGCTGGCCCATACTCATCCAATCAAACGAGATAAAACCAATATGGCGGTCGGGCTCGCGTACAAACTCAGTAATAAATCTAAACAGGCCATAAAAGACCAAGAACAGGCCGCTGATAGCACCTGTCGGACGTTCTTTCTTAGACACCAGCCATAGAATAGCAAAAAGTAGCGGCCCTTCTAGCAGGCACTGATAAAGCTGTGAAGGATGACGCGCGAACTGATCCACCTGCGGAAAGACCATCGCCCAAGGCACATCACTCACCCGACCCCAGAGTTCGCCGTTAATAAAGTTACCCATCCGTCCGGCACCCAAACCCAACGGCACTAATGGCGCGATAAAGTCTGTCGTGCGGAGAAAGCCCCAAGCCTGTTTGCGCTGGTATAGATAGATCGCGAGCAACACACCGAGCAGGCCACCATGAAAACTCATGCCCCCTTCCCAGATCCGTAAGAGATAGAGTGGGTCCTGCAAAAAATAGTCGAAGTTATAAAATAGTACCGAGCCCATGCGGCCACCGAGGACCACCCCAAGCACACCATAGAATAAGAGATCAGACACTTGATCGGCCTGTATAAAGCCGTTGCTGCGCTTGGCACGGTATTGCCCTAGCAACAGAAACAAGACAAAGCCAAGTAAATACATCAAGCCATACCAACGTACAGCTAGCGGGCCGATCTGGAACAGAATGGGATCAATTTGCGGGTGAACAAGCATGCTTAAGATAGTACCATGTGGGACACAGATGTTCGCCATTAGGCAGCCGCTTATGCGCGCCACCTTCAAGTCATTTTATAACCCAGAGTATGCCTTAGCCCCATGTCTAGCAATCAACTAAAAAACGAAACCAGCCCCTACTTATTGCAACATGCCGACAACCCGGTCAACTGGTATCCCTGGGGTGAAGAAGCGCTGCGTCTAGCGCGCGAACAAAACAAACCGATCTTACTGTCGATTGGCTATTCGGCCTGTCACTGGTGCCATGTGATGGCGCATGAATCTTTTGAAGACAGCGCCACCGCCGACGTCATGAATGAGCTGTTCATTAATATCAAAGTCGACCGCGAAGAACGCCCAGACATCGATAAGATTTATCAGACCGCACAATACCTGCTGACCCAACGCACTGGCGGCTGGCCATTAACCATGTTCTTAACACCGGATGACCAGATGCCCTTCTTTGGTGGCACTTACTTCCCTGACAAACCGCGTCACAACCTGCCGGGCTTTAAAGATTTACTGCGCCATGTATCAAAGGCACATGATGAGAAACACGAACAGATCAGTACGCAGAATGATTCTTTACGTGGCGTCTTGGCCAATGTCTATGGCTCTACCGAAGTACCGCTAGATTTAGACAGCAGCATGTTAGAGCGTGCGGCTAAGCAACTACTAGAACAGTTTGATAAGCGTCATGGTGGTTTTGGCCCGGCACCTAAATTTCCTCATCCTGCCAATCTCCAACGACTGATGCGCGAGTGGTATCACTCTGAGCGTGGCAAGGACGAGGAACGTGACCTACTGCATCCGGCACTCTATACCTTAGAGCGAATGGCAGCCGGTGGCTTGTTTGATCATGTCGGTGGTGGTTTTTGTCGTTACTCAGTAGATGAGTATTGGATGATCCCGCACTTTGAAAAGATGCTTTATGACAATGGCCCACTGCTGAGTTTATGTGCAGAGGCCTATCAACTAGAGGCGCGCACAGACTTTAAACAAACCGCCTTAGACACCGCTGACTGGGTGATGTCTGACATGCAATCTGAAACCGGTGGTTACTACTCTTCTCGCGATGCCGACTCCGAAGGTGAAGAGGGTAAGTTCTATGTCTGGGAGACCGAAGAGCTACAACAGCTATTAACTGAAGACGAATATGCCGTCGCCGCACAGCGCTTCGACTTCTTACGTGGCCCCAACTTTGAAGGCAGCTACCATCTGCATGAATTCAACCCGTTCAATGAGGTTGCAGAGACCTTAGGTATTGAAGAAGAAGTTGCACGTCAACGCTGGCAGCGAGCAAAAGAAAAATTATTTAAGCAGCGCCAACTGCGCATCGCCCCAGGCCGTGACGATAAGATCCTGACCAGCTGGAATGCCTTAATGATCCGCGGCATGGTCATCACCGCCCGTGTGTTTGAAAAACCTGAACTACATCAATCCGCCCTACGCGCGATCGACTTCATTCAAGGCACGTTACTGGTCGATGGTCGATTACTCGCAACCTATAAAGATGGCAAGGCACACTTGAATGCCTATCTGGATGATTACGCCTACCTACTAGACGCCCTATTAGAGACCATCCAAGCACAATGGAACTCGGGCTATCTAAACTTTGCGATTCAACTCGCAGAGGTGTTACTGGAACAGTTTGAAGATAAGACCAACGGTGGCTTTTATTTCACCGCTAACGATCACGAAAACTTAATCGAGCGACCGAAAGTCAGCAGTGATGAAGCAACACCTGCAGGCAATGGCATCGCCGCCAGCGCACTGTTACGCCTAGGCTACCTACTTGCTGAACCGCGTTACATAGAAGCAGCAGAGCGCACCCTAGGCTATGCCAGCCAACAGATCAGCAACTCACCGATGGCCCATGGCAGCGTATTACATTGCCTTGAAGAGATTGAGAAGCCGAGCAAGATCGTCGTCTTACGTGGCCCAGCGGCAGACATTGCCGTATGGCAAAAACGCCTACAGGACAGCTTCCGCCCTGACTTGGTATCGCTGGCGATTGCCGACGATGAACAGGACTTACACCCGGCACTAGCAAGCAAAGAAGCCGGCGAACAGGTCCGTGCTTATCTCTGTATCGGCACCCAGTGTCTACCAGCCATCGACAATCTAGAGCAATTGATCACACAGCTCGCGCCCACCCCATAAGCCAAGCTAGCTGCTACATCGGGGCCTATTCTGGTCGAGCACTGAATGCTCGACTGGGGCCTTGATCAAGCCTTAAAAGATCCTCGTTAAACGGCAAAAATACCCCAATTTAGACCTGATTCAGCATCCAAATTGCTGCACCGCTAGTGTTATAATGAGCGAAATTACTCACTCAGATAACTATTATGCGTCTAGTCCTCAGTTCACTCCTATTAGCCGTCATGCTAACTGCCTGTGATAAACAAGCAGAAGGCTTCTTTATTGAAAATGCTTGGATACGTGAGGCACCACCCAATGCTAGAGCCTTGGCTGGCTACATGCTGTTAGACAACAACACCGCAGCAGACGTCACCTTAGTCAGCGCCGAGAGCGATGATTTTGACGTCGTCCAATTCCACCGCAGTATCGAAGAAGACGGTGTCTACCGGATGCAACATTACCCTCAGCTGACGATTGCCGCTGGTGAACAAGTTGAATTCAAACCCGGTGATTTCCATCTGATGCTGATGTCGCCAAAACGCGCACTGAAGTCAGGTGATAGCGTTGCAGTCCATCTAACGCTTAGCGATCAAAAGAAAATGCTACTGACCCTTCCGGTGCAAAAGAAGGCACCTTGAATTCATTAGTCCAGACCCTCTCTAGTCAACTGCGCACCAGCGTTTAAACGCGCAGTCGACTGCATGCAGGAATCGACCTCCATACTGGCGCAAGCCTGGCACCTGATAGCCAGTCTAGACCCGACCCTGCTTGAGATCGTTAGCCTATCGCTGCGGGTCAGTCTCAGTGCGGTATTGATCGCCAGCCTGATTGCGATCCCACTGGGTGCCATCTTGGCCTGCTATCGCTTTATCGGGCATGGCGCCATCACCAGCGTACTGACCGCCTTAATGGGCTTACCACCAGTCGTTGTTGGCCTTGGCCTCTATATGCTGTTGTCTCGCTCAGGCCCGCTCGGTGACCTCAACCTTCTATTCTCGTCTAGCGCGATGATACTGGCACAGTCGATACTGATACTGCCTATTATTGCGAGCCTGATGCAACAAGCCATCGGCGAGCACTACCAACGTCAGCTAGAACAATTCAAGGCACTGGGTGCACGCCAATCTCAAGTCATCCTGCCGTTGTTATGGGATGCCCGACGCGCCCTCATCACCTCTGTCCTCACTGGCTTTGGCCGTGCATCGGCAGAGGTCGGCGCGGTCTTAATCGTTGGCGGCAACATCAACCATGTCTCACGCGTGATGACCACCACCATTGCACTAGAGACCAGTAAGGGTAATCTCGAACTGGCGATGGCCTTAGGTCTGATCCTATTACTGATCTCCTTCAGCATCACCAGCCTAATGATCATCATCCGTGATGATCATCGTCTAAAGAACCGTAGCTAACGCTAGTCACCTGCCAAATGATTGAGCCAAACCCACACCTGCCGCTACGCCTAGACAAGGTCAACTACACGATTGACAACAAGGCCCTGATTGAAGATTTCTCAGTCGAGATTCAGTCGCCCGGCATCAGCATTGTTCTTGGTCATAACGGCGCAGGCAAAAGTCTATTACTCAAATTGTTACACGGTGTAATAGAGCCCTCCTCTGGCAGCATCCATTGGCAGCAGCAGACACCCGACAGCCAACAATACTGGCGCACACTGGTATTACAAAAACCCAGCTTCTTCGACCGCTCGGTACGCTTTCATTTGGAATTTGTGTTATCGATCAGTCAAACAGAAAAGGCACAGCAGCAAGAACGCATCGAACAGGCCTTAGACGTCTGTGGTCTCAGTGAACTACAGCAGCGTAAGGTCAGCAGCCTATCGGGTGGTGAGATACAGCGCCTATCACTCGCCCGCGCCTGGGTACTACGACCCAAAGTACTACTATTAGACGAGCCAACTGTTGCATTAGACCCACCGGCCGCCTATCAATTTGAAACCCTAGTCAAACAATTTCGCGACAGCGGTAGCAAGATCATCATGACCACGCATGACATTCCACAGGCACAGCGGCTAGCGGATGAAGTGATTTTTATCTATCAAGGGAAATTGGCAGAACAGGCCGATGCCAGTAGCTTTTTTAAAGCACCGACCTCGAGTATTGCGCAGCATTATTTGAAGGGACAGTTGGTGGTTGAGGGTTAGTGCTTAGTCTGTAAAAAAATTATAAGACAAAGCTTATACTAATAAAATCAACAATAAATCAATTGAGTCTGACCCTATCGATTCTCTCTTTCTTCACAAAAGCCCTTATGGGCTCTAGTGGTTCAAAGTCAAACCTTCTAAACAAGAAATCGAAAAGCTTGCTTATTAATAAGGCTAACAATTGTCTTTGTATATTATTAAATAAATTGAATCAAGGGCATTTATCGCACTTCATGAAGAATATCGGTATGAACTTAGGAATAAAATTAGCTATTCGAAAGAATGAATTTAGAATGAGATAGTAATGACGATAACCAACATCCCACAGGCACAACAGCCAGCAGATGAACTGATTTTATTTATTGAGAGAGATTGGCAGAACAGATCGATGCCGCTAGCTTGTTACAAGCGTCGACATCGATCGTTGCCCAGCATCACTTGAGGGGTCAGCTCCTAGCCGAGGGCTAAGCGCTGATTATGATGCCGATGGTTAGTGCTTAGTCTGCGCGGTTGGTCACTTCTAGTAAGTGGTAACCGAACTGGGTCTTAACCGGGCCTTGTACTTCGTTGAGTGGTGCACTGAAAACGACTTCGTCGAATTCACGTACCATCATGCCGGGGCTAAATTCACCCAGATCACCACCTTGAGCACCTGATGGGCAGCTTGAGTGTTCTTGTGCTACCGCCGCGAAATCCGCGCCTTCTGCAATTTTTGTCTTTAGATCGTTACAGCTCTGTTCGTCTGCAACTAGGATATGTCGTGCGCTTGCCTTAGCCATAAAAATTCCTTTTTTCTAGATTGAGATAGTAAAACATTACTAGTTTGCTGAGCCGTTAGGGCTCACTCAGCAAACTAGTGATGGGGTGTAAACTTACTCGGCTGCTGCGTCTTCTGCAGGAGCTTCTTCCGCCGCCGCTGCTTCAGCTGGCGCTTCTTCAACTGGTGCTACCGCTTTCGGCTCACTCAGCTTGATCAGACCTGCTTCTAATAAGATCTTTTGCTTTTCTTCAGCACTGACGATCTTACGCTCTGCATTTTTCACTGCGTAACGGCCTGATTTTTTTTCAAAGATGGTGAATTCACCGGTTTTTTTAAGTTCTTTCATCGCATTCTCTCTTACTGTAGTGGTGCCAATCGTAGGGTCAAAATAAATCAGCGCAGATAATAGCCTATCCAGCGGTCGCTGGTAAGCACGCATCTGCCGCAATCATCGCCTTATAACGGCACACCGAGGGCACGGCGCATAAATGCCATTTTGATTGGCTTGCAGCGATTGCTCGCAGAGAAGCCTATGGAACGCAGACTGCGAAACCACGGTTGTGGCTGACGAAAGAGCTTGTCGATCGCCTCTAGGGCTTGCTGCATCGAGCTATTTTCGGTTTTTCTAGCGCGTTGATAACAGTGTAATACGCGCTCACTGCCTAGCTCTCGATCACTGGCCTGCATCAATTGCTGCAGACAGACTAGATCTTCTAAACCAAGATTAAGGCCAAGACCGGCTAATGGATGGATAGCATGCGCAGCATCGCCTAAGAGGACCACTCGACGACTTACGTATTCATTAGCCTGACTGCCAGCGAGCGGAAATGAAGCTCGCTTAGACGCAATCTGTAGGCCTCCTAAGCGATATTCACTGGCCATGCTCAGCCTAGCGTTGAAATCTTCATCCGATAAGGTCAGCATCTGCTCCGCTTCCGCCGTTGGCAGACTCCAAACCACCGAGCAGTGCTTGCCGGCTAACGGCAGTAAGGCCAAAGGACCTTGTTCGGTAAAACATTGCCAAGCGGTATCTTGATGTGGTTTTTCAGTGACTACGGTGCAGACCACACCCGACTGTTGATAGTCTTGCCGTGTCGCCGAGATACCAGCACAACTGCGCACTTTAGAGTGGACTCCATCGGCACCAATCAATAGACGGCTAGTTAAACGATGACTCTGGCCCTGCTCATCTTCTAATTCGATCAACAGGCTGTTATCGGATAGCTCTGAAAAATGCTGCATGCTGCTGGGTTCATAGCAGCTCACATTGGCTAGGGTTTTGACCTGCTGGCTCAGTGCCTGCAATAAGACATTGTTCTCAACGATCGCACCCAGCGAATTATACCGTGTCATATTGGCAGAGAAATGCATTTCCGCATCGGCCAAGCCTTGCCACACCACCATGTCGTGATAAGACGCGCAACGCATTTGTTGAATATGATCCCAGACACCGATCTCGGTAAGTAATTTTTGGCTCGCCAAATTAATCGCACTGACGCGCAGACCATAGTCACTCTCGGGCGACCATTCAGGGGCTGGAATTTTATTCACCAAGGCGATGCGCTCGACCATTGGCGCGAGCATACAGGCCGCACTCAAGCCGACGATGCCGCCGCCCACAATCACTACATCAAAATCTTCTATTGCCTGTGCCATGATCGAATTATATGCCTACTGATCAAACCAATGATTGAGATAACGCATGCCACTGTTTCGATTGAGTAACACACGTTGTAATGGCGCTAATGCACCGAGTACCCGTAAGCCAACACCACGCAATGCACGTGCCGCAGGGAACTGCGCGGCAAACATCCGGGTTAAACCATCGGTCAGCTTAATCACATGCTCTCGATCGGCGACACGACTATCGGCATAGACCTTGAGCAGCTGATCTAAGCCGTCTAATTTATAATCTTGCTGTTGCAGTAGGCCAACTAAACTCTGCACGTCTCTTAGGCCTAGGTTAAAGCCCTGCGCGGCCACCGGGTGCACCGACTGTGCAGCATTACCAAGGAGTACTGCAGCCGGCTTATAGAGCGCGCTGGCGGTGGTCATTGATAGTGGATAAGAGACACGTTCACCGACCGCCTCTAATCGCCCTAAGCGATGGCCAAAGGCTTGCTGTAAGGCCGCCAGAAAGGCGTCATCGTCTAATGCCATATGTGCCGCAGCCTGTTCACTGGCATGGGTCCAGATCAAGGCGCAGTGCTGATCTTGAATCGGCAGTATCGCTAGCGGTCCGTGTTGGGTAAAACGCTCATAGGCGCAGTTGTTGTGTAACTTCTCTGGCCGCACATTACTAATAATCGCGGTCTGCGCATAATCTTTATGGCTAGAATCGATAGCTAATAGAGAGCGCAACTTAGAACGTGCACCATCGGCACCTACTACTAAACTCGCTTGCACCTGCAGCTCGTTCTCACCGCTACTGCATTGCAGCAGATAGCCCTGCGTATTTTTCTCTAGTGCCACTAAACTGGCGGGCGCTTGTATGCTGACATTCTCCAGCCCTTGCACGTACTCGCTGAGGATTTTGATCAGATCGAGGTTAGGCGCCATATAGCCAACAGGCGACATCTCAAATTCGCGCGCATCGATACGCGCACTGCCGTAACCACCCTGCTCTGAGATATCGAGTTTTTCGATCGCTGTAACCAGCGGCTCGATCTTTTCCCATAAGCCAATCTGTTGAAAGATGGTGGCTGAGCTTCGAGACAGACCGGTGGTCCGCAAATCGAGAATATTGGCCGCTACGGCAGCCACTGTATTTTGTTCTAGGAGTAATATCGATAGGGGTGACTTGGCCAAGGCGGCGGCCAGCGCCGTACCAACGAGACCGCCACCGACGATGACTACATCGTATTGTTTAATATCGTTTTGCATGGGCATCAGAGATCGAATTGTATGCCTAACTAGGCAGCACCAGTGGCCATGAAGGCCTCAATATCTTCGGATGTCTTAACCAAGGCTTGGGTCAGCACTTCGTGACCGTCTTTGGTTACGCGGACATCATCTTCTATACGAATACCGGTATTCCAATAACACTTCGGCACGCCTCGGCTACCCTCTGGGATGTAAATACCTGGCTCGACGGTTAACACCATGCCCGGCTCAAAAATACGCCATTGCTCATCGAGCTTATAATCACCGACATCATGCACATCTAAGCCCAGCCAATGACCAGTGCGGTGCATATAATATTTTCGATAGGCGCCGTCTTTAATCAGCTGTGCCGGTCGACCCTTAAGGATGCCAAGCTTGACCATACCCTTAGTCAGTACCTTAACCGCCGCCATATGTGGCTGATCCCAATGATTACCGGGCTGCACCGCATCGATTGCCGCCAGTTGCGCGTCTAACACTAAATCATAAAGCGCACGTTGTGCGTCAGAGAAGGTGCCATTGACTGGAAAGGTACGGGTGATGTCACTGGCGTAGCCTTGATATTCAGCACCCGCATCGATCAGTAACAGATCGCCATCCTGTAAGACTTCATTATTTTCGGTGTAGTGCAGGATACAGCCGTTGGCACCGCCGCCAACGATAGATGGATAGGCCGTTGCGCAGCCGGCCTGCTTAAATTCGTATAACAATTCGGCCTCAACCTGATATTCATAGAGACCTGGTTTACAGCGTTGAAGCGCACGCTGGTGCGCATTGACCGAGGCCTTGGCCGCAGTCTTCATCATTTTGATTTCTTTCGGTGATTTAAACAGGCGCATCTCATGCAGGAAGTAATCCAGAGAGATCAATTCATGCGGTGCTTGTGTGCCACTCCGACTGTTGTCGCGCAGCTGCTTGAGCCAAACCAATATGCGTTGGTCAAACTCATCGCTGATGCCCATGGTGTAAAACACGCGCTGACGTTGTTCTAACAGGCCGGGGAGGATTTCATCAATATCACTGATCGGAAACGCATCATCGGCGCCATAGCGCTCTAGTGCACCTTGCTGTCCGGCACGACGTCCATGCCAAGTCTCCATTTCTTCATCGCGTTCGCGAGAAAAGAGAATGTATTGCCCATGACCACGACCGGGTATCAGTACCGCAACCGCTTCAGGCTCTTCAAAGCCAGTGGCGTATAGAAAGTCACTGTCTTGCCGATAATCATGATCGACATCGCGATTTCGCGTTTTTACAGTGGCTGCTGGTAGGATCGCGATCGCGTCCTCACCCATCATTCGCATCAGGTTTTTACGACGCTTTATAAATTCTTTATTCATGACCTAATCTATCTCATGCTCAACTTAAGATGTCGCATCCGGCCCGAAGAAAAATGACTTGCATCATTGATCCGTGCACTAGGCTTTTAGCTGGTATTGAATGATAACGCGTTTCGATCAAGCAGGAGGCCATCAACAGGCCTGTACGAGACTTAATGTACTGTTCTTGACGACTTCATTGGCTGAACTTCTTCGGCCAGTAGCAGAACAGCCACACGCACAAACTCGACTAATTCAACAAAAGAGACTTCTTCTTCCTCATCGGCAAGTTCCACACCATCTACCTGCGCTATCGCACCAATATCGTGTAATATTTCTTTGATCTCGGCGCTTAAATTACCTTTTGTTTGAATACCGGCATTGGCGAGACCATAAAGAAAGCCTTCACACCATTCGGCTAGGGCATTCACTTGTTCACCAAGACCAACATCTTCACCTTCAGGCAAGCACAGTTGGAGTTGCAGATTAGAGTCGGTCAATTGAGCGAGTACGGTGCTATAGATTTCATCAAATTGTCCGCTTAAATCCTCACCTATAGCGACTTCTGCGGTATTTGAAAGCATCGTTTGAACCGATGTTACCAGGGGATAAGCGATATCCACTGCTATCGCACCGCAGAGGAAACCATGCCATTCAGCGGCACGCTTTTCTAAGGCGACATTTTCCAGAAGAGTTTCAACTTGATTATAGCTAGGTAAGTACATGGTCAGAGTTTAACACCTAAAGCTTTCTGCTTTTAAGCCCTAATAAAAAAATTTGATCTGCTCAAGAAGATTGACCAGCGTCAATACAAAAACTACTATCATAAAGATATTCAATCTAGGACAGCGTAGTGCAAGACGAAGACCTCAAACGATTAGAGATGCGCATCGACGAATTAATCGCGATATGCGCACAATTAAAAGACGAAAATCGACAACTACGCGAACAGAAAGTTGAATTTAGCACTGAACGTGAAACCCTCTTAGAAAAACAAGACCAAGCGCGCGTTCGAGTAGAGAAGATCCTCGATCGACTAAAATCGCTAGAGCAGAGTGAATGAGTAGTAAAGGTAGCCCAATCGCCGTCAAGGTGCTTGAAAAAGAATATCGTATCGCCTGCGCAACAGGTCAAGAGTCAGCGCTACGCGCCTCAGTCGACCTACTCAACCAGCGCATCATAGAAGTCCGCGAGGGTGGTAATGCCATTGGTTCAGATCGCGTCACAATCATGGCCGCATTGAATATGGCCAATGACTATCTAGAGACTAGAGAGACGCATGAATCTAATGCCGAGCATGTAACTAACAAGTTACGCAGCCTAAATGACCGCCTAGAAGAGGCTATTCGTACTAGTCAACAATTGGAGTTATAGGCTGCGCGGCGTAAACTAAGGCTGCGCCTCTGAAGTATTTGTGAGTCAGCCGTTAATCCCCTTGAGCCTATTAACACACCTCGGGGTTGTTCGGTTTGATAGTAGTGTGCATATCCGTTCTGCGGAGAGCCTAACACTGTCAACCACAGTCCCACTTGAACCTCTGGTTCAAGGTACGCGGAAAACCACGGTACTCTGGAGAGCGCCCTCTTAAAGCGCATCAATCCCCCAATCTTAAACACATCACCTATCGCTAACTGTTTAGCGATTCAGGTCAGTCATCAGCGAGAATCATTATGCAATATTGGTTAATGAAGTCAGAGCCCAGTGAATACAGCATCGATCATTTAAAACGAGATAAAGTTGAGCATTGGGATGGTGTACGCAATTATCAAGCGCGCAACATGATGCGTGATCAAATGAAAATAGGCGATCTAGCATTTCTCTATCATTCAAATTGCGATGAAATTGGCATTGTTGGCGTGATGACTGTTCACAAAGAAAGTTACCCAGACCACACCGCATTTGATCCAAAAGATAAGCATTACGATCCCAAAAGCGACCCAGATAAGCCTCGTTGGTTTATGGTCGACGTTAAATATAAGCGCAAGATGAAACGCGTTATTAGTCTGCAAGAACTGCGTGAAACAAAGGGATTAGAGGACATGGCTTTAGTCCGCAAGGGTAATCGCTTATCCGTTATGCCAGTAAGTGAAGACGAATGGAATTTGATATTAACGATGGAATAAATTTTTCAGAAAAATATCTGTTGTAACAAATTTTTCGATGCAAATACTGCGTTAAATTTTATCTGCGTTCTAAAATTATAAAAAAATAGTTACTCTTAACATTTAATTTGAAACTAAAAAAAGTAGCTTTTTTACTTTTGTTGTTTATACTCAATTTCGTTCTTATATTAACATTCGAGTTCGGAGGAATATTTGATGGCCATCAAACGCAAGACTGCAACTGCGAAGAAAAAAGCGGCGCCTAAGAAAAAGGTAGCAGCAAAGAAAAAGGTAGCAGCAAAGAAAAAAGCGGCGCCTAAGAAAAAGGTAGCAGCAAAGAAAAAAGCGGCGCCTAAGAAAAAGGTAGCAGCAAAGA